>Ga0256405_10000192_pt1 | contig 201194 bp, 182 predicted proteins | sample RumenRJG_02DNA_FD_189096 | JGI IMG/M metagenome (GOLD analysis project Ga0256405, IMG submission 189096) | Bovine rumen microbial communities from Lethbridge, Alberta, Canada - RJG_02 | ecosystem: Host-associated > Mammals > Digestive system > Stomach > Rumen | place: Canada: Alberta...
CGCTCTATTTAAGAAAGTTGGCAAACTTCACCATTGCATCATCCTTGGTTCTCTCCGCGACCTCGATGTAGGGTTTCATTGCTTTGTAGTCAGAATGGCCGGTCATTTTCATAATGACCTGGGGAGGAATTCCTGCAGCCAGGGCGGTGCAGATGAATGTGCGCCTGGCGGCATGGGTGGCCATCAGTTTCCATTTCGGCTGACAGATATCCTTTCTCTTTCCATCAATGTACTGGACAATGGTTACAGGTGTTGTGAACTCGCACAGCTCGCAGATTTCTTTGAGATACTGGTTCATTTTCTGATTACTGATAACAGGAAGGGCCAGTCCGTCGAAGTCAAAGGCCGCGTACTTGTTCAGGATTGCCTGGGCTTGTTCATTGAGGGGGATATTGACCGTGTCGTCAGTCTTGATGGTGGTCAATTGGATATAGCCGTCCTGAATGTTCGTCCTTTGCAACTGGGCAAGGTCTGAGTAGCGTAACGAAGTGAAGCAGCAGAAGCAGAACAGATCCCGGACTTTGTCCATGGATGCTTTCTCCGTGACAACTTTCCTGTATTCCTCTCCATCCATATCATGGAGAACCACCTCTGTCCCGTTCTTTGGAATCTTGAAACCATACAACTTCAGGAGCTCATCTTTCTCAAGGAATATGACAGGCTTTTTCGTATCCTTCAATCTTGCCCGGTACTTGGAGAAGGTCTGATTCGTAGTGTATCCCTTGTCAACGCACCAGCCGAGATACCAGCGAAGAAGGCTCAGTTCCTTCCTGATTGAAACATCCAACATGTGGATTTCCGTCGCGCCGAAGCGGACATAGGCATCGAGAGTCTCCTTATCAAAGTCCTCCAGCGTAATGTCCGGGTTGAATTTCTTCATATGGGCACGGAGCGTTCCCCACTTCTTGACCGTATTAAGCGCCCACTTATGATTCAACTTACCATCAAGGATGAAAGCATCGAAATAGTGGAAGAAATTGACAGGGCCATACTTCTCTGGTGTGTCCGACTCTTTTGCTGCACGACCGACCACTTCTGCAAGCTGCTTCTTGATCTGTTCCTTGGATAACTTGGCGTTATTCGCTTCAAGGGTGTCGAACCTGGACGAAATTGCTGCGATCCTGGAATTAATGGTATTGAAAGGCACTTTGCGGGCATTGCTCGCGCCATGCTTCACTTTCATCTTTTCGTCATCCCACTTTTCAGGGCTGATGCTATACCCGATGCTGGAGCAGAACCTGCTCCCGTTCAGATAAATGGAAGTGTAGATCGGATGGTCGCCTTTCTTGTCCGGTCTCGTGAAGAGATAGAAGGTTACAGCCATAGCTTGTAAATTATATTTCCAAGACAAAAATACAAGCTATTTTCCGAAATAGCAAGCACCATCTAAAAAAGTCTAACAACAGCAACTCGCTAATTGTTAGACTTTTCCAATCTTTAGAAATGCTTGAAAAACCTCAAAAACATCTCTAGGTGCCCCGGGCGGGAATCGAACCCGCACGGGCCTTTCGGCCCAAGGGATTTTAAGTCCCTCGTGTCTACCATTTCACCACCAGGGCATTTTCCGTGGCAAATATAAGAAAAACTTGGTAATAATGAGGAAGCCGTGCGGGATTTGGCGGAAAACCCGCACGGAAGGGGAGATTTGAGGGAATCGGTGCGGGAAATGGCGGAAAACCCGCACGGGGGCGGAGAAGCGGGGGTAGTGCGATTTGGATCAAGCGCAAAAACGGCCTCTGAGAGCGGAAAATGCTCTTCATGCGGGATTATAATGTGGCATGAAGAGCGAAAAGAGCCGTAGAACGCCGATTATGCGCTTGGACGGAATCGGAGGAGGAAGAGGAAGGACGGAATCGGCGGAGGGTGGCAGACAGAGACGGGTGCTCGGACAGCAGACGGAGAACGGGATACTGCTGGGTAAGCCGCGGCGATCGTGTGCCAGGGCTATCAATGCAAAGCGACATTTGGCAGCGCTGTATTTTCGGAGAACGGGAAAAAGAGTATCTTTGCATCCTTGAATGGAATGAACGGTTTTTTAGTGAAACGAATGAGACAGATATGATAAGGGCGATCGTTTTCGATATGGGCGGAGTGATCGTGAGGCTGGACATGGATACGTGCATTGCCAACTTCAAGGAGCTCGCCGGATTCGAGGATATAGAGGAGTACCTGGACAGGTTCCACCAGAAGGGCTTCATCAGTGACCTGGAGGAAGGCAAGACTACGCCGGAGGATTTCGACCGGGAGTGCCTGAGGCACAGCCGGCCGGGGACTACGGCGGAGACGGTGCGCTACTGCTTCTGTTCGCTGCTGGACGGGGTGGAGGAGGATTCGGTGGAGCTGATCCGCTCGCTGAGGGGCCGGTACGACCTGTACGTGCTGAGCAACAACAATCCCATTTCGCGGGCGTATTTCTGCGACATGCTGAAGGAGCGCGGGCTTGATCCGGAAGAGGTTTTCAAGCAGCAGTTCTACTCGTACGAGATGCACATGCTGAAGCCCGCGAGGGAGATGTTCGAGTGCGTGATTGGGAGGATAGGGGTGAAACCGGAGGAGATACTGTTCATCGACGATGCGGCGGACAATGTCGAGGCGGCAGCCGCGGCGGGCATCACGACGCTCTGGCTGCGGCCGGGGATGGACATCGCAAAAGAGGTGGAAAAGGTCCTCGCAGAGGCGAGATGAATACAAAGGAATAAAAACTGACAACAATATGGCAAGCGAAATCAGGAATGCGGCCCTGTGGCCGGATGGAGAATTGAAAATAGAGTGGGTCAGGCACCACATGCCGCTGCTCAATGGCCTGGAGGACGAATTCAAGGCTGAACAGCCCTTCAAGGGCCTGAAAATAGCCCTCTCGGTCCATCTCGAGGCGAAGACGGCGTACCTCTGCGAGGTACTGGCCGCCGGAGGCGCCGAGATGTTCGTCACCGGCAGCAATCCGCTGTCGACACAGGACGACGTGGCCGCCGCGCTCGTGCATGCCGACCTCAACGTCTTTGCATGGTACGACGCCACGGCCGAGGAGTACGCGCGGCACTGCCGCCGCGTCATCGAGGCCGGGCCCAACGTCATCATCGATGACGGCGGCGACCTGGTCCACCTCCTCCATACGGAGTTCCCGGAGCTGATCCCCCAGGTCATCGGCGGCTGCGAGGAGACCACTACGGGTATCCTGCGCCTGCAGCGCCTCGACCGTGAGCACAAGCTCCGCATCCCGATGGTGCTGGTCAACAACGCGGAATGCAAGCATTTCTTCGACAACCGCTACGGTACCGGTCAGTCCGTCTGGGACGGCATCAACCGCACCACGAACCTGATCGTGGCCGGCAAGACCGTGGTCGTGGCCGGCTACGGCTGGTGCGGCAAGGGCGTCGCGATGCGCGCCAAGGGCCTCGGCGCCCAAGTGATCGTCACGGAAGTGAACCCCGTCAAGGCCATGGAGGCCGTGATGGACGGCTTCAGCGTGATGAAGATGCGTCAGGCGGCCCCTCTGGGCGACTTCTTCATCACCGTGACCGGCTGCGACGGCGTCATCACCCGCGAGGACTTCCTCGCGATGAAGGACGGCGCCATCTGCTGCAACGCCGGCCACTTCGACTGCGAAGTCGACGTTGCCGGGCTGGCGAAGCTGGCCGTCGAGGCCAAGCCCGCCCGCCGTAACATCATGGGCTATACCCTGCCGGATGGGCGCAAGATATACATCATCGCCGAGGGTCGCCTCGTCAACCTTGCGGCGGGCGACGGCCACCCGGCAGAGATCATGGACATGTCCTTCGCCATCCAGGCGCTGAGCGCGCGCTGGCTGGTCGCGAACCGCGACCGCATCGCGCGCGAGCCCGGCCGGATGGCCATCGACGTCCCGGAGGAGATCGACCGCACCGTCGCCGAGCGCAAGCTCGCCTCCTGGGGCTGCGAGATCGACGTCCTCACGCCCGAGCAGCGGGCCTATCTCTACGGAGAATAGGAAGTTTGCCGGCTGATTGGCCAGGCAAACCCGTGGCCGCCCGTGGCCTCGTGAACGGGGGGACCGCAAGCGAAGCGAAGCGGTGGGATGGAGCGAAGCGAAAGGTTTGCCGGCCAATCAGCCGGCAAACGACGACAAAGAAAAAGGCTTAGGAAAACCCTAAGCCTTCTTTATTACCGAGCCTCCAGGAACAAGCTCCGGTTTGAGGATGATGTTTCGCTCGCAAGGTTCATTCTCTATCATTGCGTGCAGCACCTCGAATGACTTCTCACCGAGCTCGCGCAGAGGCTGGACGATGTGTGCGATAGTGCTGGCGCCGAGGCGATATAGGTCGCTCTCGTCGAAGGCGACGATGCCGATGTCGCGGGGAGTGCTGAGATTCAGCTCGTTCATGGCGCCGAAAGCAAGGGCAGTCAGCGAATATGTCGGCAGGAAGAAAGCCTCAACTCCACGCTCGAGCGCATCCTTGATAATATTGGGCATGAGCTTCTGCGGATCGCCGTAAGTGGTGGTATTGACGTGGCTCTCGAGTCCGTGGGCGGCCATGGTCCTGCGGTAGCCCTCGGCCCTCTCCGAGATACTGGAAATATCGAGGTCGTAGGAGATCATCTCGATCTTGCTGTAGCCGTTGTTGATGAGGCACTCGGTAGCCATGTCACCAGCCTCAACATCATTGAGCAGGACCTTGCCGACGTTCTCGAGACCCTCGATGTCGCGGTCCAGCAGGACCACGGGCACACGGGCGTCGATGGCCTTGGAAATGGCCTCCTGGCCGCCGGGAACCGGCGCCACGATGAGGCCATCTATATTGTAGGCCAGGACGGTGTCGATGACGGAGGCAAGCTTCTCGGCGTTCTCGTCGGACGAGCAGAACAGCACGGTATAGCCGTACTGCGCGGACTTGTCCTCGATATAGCGGGAGATACCTGCGAAATAGTTGTTGGCGATGTCGGTGGTGATGACGGCGATGGTGTTGGAGCGTCCGCTGCGAAGCGAGGCGGCAGCGGCGTTGCGCCTGTAGCCGAGGCGCTTTGCGACTTCGAGCACACGGGCGGCAGTCTCAGGATTGACGGGGCAATCCAGCCTGCCGTCCTCGCCGACCTTTGCATTCATGACGAAAGATACCAGCGTAACAGATACGCCGGCCTCGCGGGCGACATCCTTGATGGTGATCTTTTTCATAATCCGAGTCAATTATATCCGCAAATATAATAAAAAACAAAGAAGTCAGGCCTGTTCGGCCGGACTTCTTTAAAAAAACAAGTCTGAAACGCTTGTTACTCAGCCTTAGGAGCCTCGGCAGCGGCCTCTGCGGGAGCCTCGACGGCAGCCTCGGCCTTCTTGGCGCGGCTGCGGCGGGTGCTCTTCTTGGCGGCCTTCTGAGGGGCGGATGCGAGGGCGGCCTCATTGAAGTCGACCAGCTCGATCAGAGCCATCTCGGCGGCGTCTCCCTGACGGAAACCGGTGTGGAGCACGCGGGTGTATCCGCCCGGACGGTCGGCGATCTTCGGAGCGACGGTGCGGAAGAGCTCGGTGACGGCTTCCTTGTTCTTCAGGTAGCTGAACACTACGCGACGTGAATGTGTGGAATCTTCCTTGGACTTGGTGATGAGGGGCTCGACGTAGCTCTTGAGGGCCTTAGCCTTCGCCACGGTGGTGTTGATCCTCTTGTGGAGGATCAGGGAAGAAGCCATGTTGGCGAGGAGAGCCTTGCGGTGACCGCTCTTGCGACCAAGGTGATTGATTGCTTTATTGTGCCTCATTGTTATACGGTCTTTTTCTTGGGTTCAATATTATACTTGGTAACATCCATTCCAAACGAAAGCTTCATCTTCTCGACGAGGAGGTCGATCTCGTTGAGCGACTTGCGGCCGAAGTTGCGGAACTTCATGAGCTCGGCCCTGGAGTAGGACACGAGGTCGGCGAAGGTGTCGATGTCGGCAGCCTTCAGGCAGTTGAACGCCCTGACGGAGAGACCCATGTCGGAGAGCTTGGTCAGGAGGAGATGGCGCATGCGCAGCGACTCCTCGTCAAGCTCCTTGGACTCGGACTCGGTAGCGGGACCGATGGTGACGGTACGCTCGTCGGTGAAAAGCTTGAAATGGTAAATGAGAATGCCGGCAGCATCCTGAAGGGCCGCATTCGGAGAAATGGAACCGTCGGTAACGATCTCGAGGTTCAGTTTCTCGTAGTCGGTCTTCTGCTCGACGCGCCAGTTCTCGACGGTCCAGTTCACCTTCTTGATAGGGGTGTAGATGGCGTCGACGGCGATGGTGCCGATCGGCGTGTTCTCATCCCTGCTCTCCTCGGCCGGAACGAAGCCGCGGCCCTTAGTGATGGTGAGCGTGATCTCAAGCTTGACGGAAGGTTCGAGCGAACAGATATGCTGTTCGGGATTCAACACCTTGAAGGAAGACAATCCCTTTGAAATATCCTCGGCGGTAAACTCCTGCTTGCCGCTGATAACGATGTTTGCTACCTCGGAATCAACGCTCTCGACCATCCTCTTGAAACGGACCTGCTTGAGGTTGAGGATGATGTCCTGCATGCCCTCGATGACGCCGGGAATGGTGGCGAACTCGTGGTCCACGCCGGAGATCTTGATCTGACTGATAGCAAAGCCTTCAAGAGAAGCAAGGAGGATGCGGCGGAGGGCGTTGCCGATGGTCTGTCCGTATCCGGGCTCAAGAGGCCTGAATTCGAAACGGCCGATGGTGTCGGTGCCTTCGAGCATGATCACCTTGTCCGGTTTTTGAAATGCTAAGATTGCCATATTGTTAGGTGTTAAATGTTACTTGGAGTAGAGGTCGACGATGAGCTGCTCGTTGATGTTCTCCGGAACCTCTGCCCTGACGGGGGCGTTGAGGAACTTGCCCGAAAGGGTCTGGGGATCGAACTCGAGCCAGGAGTACTTCGCCGCGGAAGCGACGCTGTTCTGGATGACCTCAAGGCTCTTGGAGCGCTCCCTGACTGCGACGGCGTCGCCCGGCTTCACGATAGCGGACGGGATGTTGCAGACATTGCCGTTGAGGGTAATGTGATGATGCGACACAAGCTGCCTTGCAGCGGCCCTGGTGGGGGCGATACCGAGACGGTAGACGACGTTGTCAAGACGGGACTCGAGGAGGATGATGAGGTTCTCACCCTTCTGGCCGGCCATGCGGGAGGCCTTGTTGTAAGTGTTGTGGAACTGACGCTCGAGAACACCGTACATGTATTTGACTTTCTGCTTCTCCTTGAGCTGGGTGCCGTATTCCTTGGACTTCTTGCGCTTTGAAGCGAGACCGTGCTGTCCCGGAGGATAGTTACGCTTCTCGAAATCCTTGTCAGCGCCGAAAATAGGCTCGCCGAACTTACGGGCGATCTTGGTGGTAGGACCAGTATATCTTGCCATGGTAATCTGTTTTTAATGTGGGACAATTAAACTTTACGACGGCCTTTAGGTCTGCAACCGTTGTGCGGCATGGGGGTGACGTCGATGATCTCGGTCACGATGATACCTGCATTGTTGATGGTCCTGATAGCGGACTCACGGCCCGATCCGGGTCCCTTCACGTAAGCCTTAACCTTGCGGAGGCCGGCATCGTAAGCGGTCTTGGAAGCATCCTCAGCAGCCATCTGGGCAGCATAAGGGGTGTTCTTCTTGGAGCCGCGGAAGCCGCACTTTCCGGCCGAAGACCAGCTGATGACCTGGCCCTGGGCGTTGGTAAGGGAAACGATGACATTGTTGAAGGTCGATGAAATATGGGCCTCGCCATAAGCGTCAACCTTGACAACCCTCTTAGATGTTTGAGTTTTCTTTGCCATAATTCATCTGTTTTTACTTGGTCGCCTTCTTCTTGTTGGCGACGGTCTTCTTCCTGCCCTTCCTGGTACGGGCGTTGTTCTTGGTGCTCTGGCCGCGGACGGGGAGACCGTTGCGGTGACGGATGCCTCTGTAGCAACCGATATCCATGAGACGCTTGATGTCCATCTGGACGGAGGAGCGGAGTTCGCCTTCGATCTTGTAGTTGTCGCCGACCTCGGCACGGATGGCTGCGATCTGCTCGTCATTCCAGTCGCCAACCTTGATGCCATAATCGATGCCGCACTTGTCAAGGATCTTCTTGGCGGAGCTGCGGCCGATACCGAAGATATAGGTGAGGCCTATCTCCCCTCTCTTGTTGTTGGGTAAATCAACACCGGCTATTCTTGCCATAATTTATTCTATCGTTTACTTGTTATACAACTGAATATTATCCTTGGCGCATCTTGAACTTGGGGTTCTTCTTGCAGATCACATAGAGACGGCCTTTGCGCCTGACGATTTTGCAATCCTCGCTACGCTTTTTGATGGATGTTTTGACTTTCATATTGTGTAAATTTTATTTGTATCTGAAAGATATTCTGCCCTTTGTCAAATCATAAGGTGAAATTTCAACACGGACCCTGTCGCCCAGAAGGATATGGATGAAGTTCATGCGCATCTTGCCAGAGATGTTGCAGAGAAGGACATGGCCGTTCTCAAGCTCCACCTTGAACATGGCGTTCGGAAGAGTCTCGATGACTTTTCCATCTTGTTCTATTGCTACTTGTTTCGACATCGAAATAACACTTTAATAATTGATAGTTCCATCTTTCTCGATAAAATCATAGGTCGACAGCTGCTCGGCACGGCCTTTACGGACAACAACCGTAAGTTCGTAATGAGCCGATTTGCGGTGATCGGCGGTGTGTACTGCCCAACCATTCCTAGCTAAATACACACCCCTGCCACCGGCATTGATCATCGGTTCGATACAGATAACCATTCCCTCGACGAGGTGGGTGCCCTTGCCCCTGCGCCCGTAGTTCGGGACGCCAGGCTCTTCGTGCATCTCCTTACCGAGTCCGTGGCCTTCCAATTCGCGTACCACGGAGAACCCGAATGATTCTACATACGTTTGCACCGCGTATCCGATATCGCCGGTCCGGTTGCCTGCCACAGCGGCTTCGATGCCCTTGTAGAGCGAAGCCTTCGTCACGTCAAGGAGCTTCCGGGTCTCGGCATCCACTTCCCCGACGGGGAAAGTGTATGCCGAATCACCGTTATAGCCCTTGTACAACGTCCCGCAGTCCACCGACACGATGTCGCCCTCCTTGAGGACGTAGTCCGAAGGAAATCCATGGACCACCACGTCGTTTACGGACATGCAGAGAGCTGCGGGGAAGCCGTCATATCCAAGGAAGCTCGGTATCGCACCGTTGTCACGGATGAACTCGTCGGCCACTCTATTCAACTCTAAGGTTGTCACACCAGGAGCGACCCTTTTACCGACTTCCGCCAGCGTCTTCGAGACGATTATGGCATTCTCGCGCAACAGCTCGATCTCTTCCTCGGTTTTCGGCTTGACCATCTTCCTATTATTCTATTTCAAATTACATTCCTGAGCGTCCGGTCAGACGGCCGGTCTTCATGAGACCGTCGTAGTGACGCATGAGCAAATAGCTTTCGATCTGCTGGAGGGTATCCAGGACAACGCCCACGAGGATCAACAGCGAAGTACCGCCGAAGAAGCTGGCGAAGGAGTTGTTCACGCCCGCGATCATCGCGAAAGCGGGGAGGATGGCGATGAAGCCGAGGAAAATGGAACCGGGGAGGGTAACCTTCGACATAACGGAGTCGAGGTACTCGACGGTTTTCTTGCCCGGCTTGACTCCAGGGATGAAGCCACCGTTCCTCTTCATGTCCTCGGCCATCATCGTAGGATTCACGGTAACTGCAGTATAGAAGTACGTGAAGATGACGACGAAGATGAAGAAGATGAAGTTATACCAGAATCCGGTATAGTTTCCGAGCGTGGCGGCAAGTCCGCGGGTAGCATCCCAGCGCGAGAACAGGAGCGGGAAGAGCATGAGGGCCTGGGCGAAGATGATAGGCATAACGCCGGCCGCATTGATCTTCAACGGAATGTACTGACGGACACCACCGTACTGGCGGTTGCCGATGACGCGCTTGGCATACTGGACGGGAACCCTCCTGACAGCCTGGACGAGCGCGATGGCGGCGACGACGACGAAGAACCAGAGAAGGAGCTCGACGATGAAGAGAAGGACACCTCCGTTGGTGGTGGTGAGCTTCTCGCCGGCCTCCGCGACGATGGCGTGAGGGAAACGGGCCACGATACCGATCATGATGATGAGGGAGATACCGTTGCCGATACCGCGGTCGGTGATGCGCTCACCGAGCCACATGACGAACATGGAACCAGCCATCAGGATGATCGTGGAAACGAGGTTGAACCAGAAGTTGCTCCAGCCGAGCTGGTTCACGGCCACGAATGCCTGGCCGGGGATCTGGTTGTGAAGGGCTGCCATGTAGGCGGGACCCTGGATGCAGAGAACCAGGATGGTCAGGTATCTGGTCAGCTGGTTCATCTTCTTGCGACCGCTCTCGCCCTCCATCTGGAGTTTCCTGAAATAGGGGACGAAAACACCGAGAAGCTGGACGATGATGGATGCCGAGATGTACGGCATCACGCCCAGTGCGAAGATCGAAGCGTTACCGAAGGCGCCGCCGGAGAACATGTTCAGGAGGCCGACGAGACCTTCCTGGGTGCTGCTCTGGAACTCCGCAAGGAGGGTGGCGTCGATACCCGGAAGCACTACCTGGCAGCCGAAGCGGTAGACCAGGATCAGCATGAGGGTATAGACAAGCCTCTTGCGCAGCTCTTCGATCTTGAAGATATTCTTGATTGTCTCGAAAAACTTCTTCATTTTCCTTACTCGATTACGATAGCCTTTCCACCGGCAGCCTCGATCTTGGAGACAGCGGACTTGGAGAATGCATGGGCGGTGACGTTAAGGGCTGCGGTGAGCTCGCCGTTGCCAAGGACCTTCACGAGGTCGTTCTTGGAAGCGAGACCTGCCCTCACGAGATCCTCAGTATTGATCTCGGAGACGGAGAGCGCCTCGGCGACAGCCTGGACGGCAGCCACGTTGACGGCCTTGTACTCTACGCGGGTGGGGTTCTTGAAGCCGAACTTGGGAAGCCTTCTCTGGATAGGCATCTGGCCGCCTTCAAAACCGATCTTGTGCTCATAACCGGCGCGAGCCTGTGCTCCCTTGGTACCACGGGTGGCGGTGCCGCCCTTACCGGAGCCTTCTCCACGGCCGATTCTCTTGCTATTCTTGGTAGCGCCCTTGGCGGGGGTCAAATTTTCAAGTTTCATAATCCGATCCTCCTCTTAGTCAATTTCTTCAACCTTTACGAGGTGACGGACCTTCTCAAGCATGCCCATCGAAACGGGGGTCTTCTCCACCTCGACTGTCTGATGCATCCTGCGGATACCGAGGCAGCGAAGATTCGCGATCTGCCTGCGGGTCTCACCGTTGGAGCTGATAACCTGTGTAATTCTGAGTTTTGCCATAATCTTGCCCTCCTCTTATCCGTTAAACACTTTGCTCATGGGGATACCGCGGAGTCCGGCTACGGTGTAGGCGTCCCTCATCTCGGTAAGGCCGGCGATGGTGGCCTTTACGAGGTTGTGAGGGTTGGAAGAACCCTTGGACTTGGCCAGAACGTTCTGGATGCCGGCCGACTCGAATACGGCGCGCATAGCACCACCGGCCTTTACACCGGTACCGGGAGCTGCGGGCTTCATGAAAACGCGGGAACCGCCGAACTTGGCCTCCTGCTCGTGAGGAATGGTAGTATTGATGATCGGGATCTTGACAAGATTCTTCTTGGCATCCTCGACACCCTTGGCGATGGCCGAAGTGACTTCGTTGGCCTTGCCCAGACCATAGCCCACAACGCCGTTCTCGTCACCGACGACGACGATGGCCGCGAAACGGAAGTGACGTCCGCCCTTGGTGACCTTGGTCACCCTCTGGATGGCGACGAGTCTGTCCTTGAGTTCAAGGTCAGAGGTCTTTACTCTCTTAACATTTGTATTTGCCATAGTCTTTCAATTAGAATTTAAGGCCGCCTTCGCGGGCAGCGTCTGCCAAACTTTTCACCCTGCCATGGAAGAGGTAACCGCCACGGTCGAAAGCGATGGTGGTGATACCCTTCTCGAGACAGCGCTCTGCGATGGCCTTGCCGACGATGGCAGCGGCCTCGATACCGGTCTTGCCTTTGCACTGGGCGGCAAGGGCCTTGTCGTTGGATGCGGCGGCGGCGAGGGTCTTGCCCTGCTCGTCATCGATCACCTGGACGTAGATCTGCTTGTTGCTACGGAAGACATTCATCCTCGGCTTCTCAGCGGTCCCGCTGACATGCTTGCGGATACGGTAGTGAATCCTTCTTCTTCTTTCAATTCTATTCAATGCCATAACTCAATCTCCTATTATTTAGCGGATGCAGACTTACCGGCCTTGCGACGAAGCTGCTCGCCGACATACTTAATACCCTTGCCCTTGTAAGGCTCCGGCTCACGGAAGGAGCGGATCTTGGCGGCCACCTGGCCGACAAGCTGCTTGTCACAGCTCTTGAGGACGAGGACGGGGTTCTCACCCTTCTTGACCTGGGGAGTCTCAGCCTTGACCTCCTTGGGGAGGAGAAGATGGATGCTGTGGGAATAACCGAGGTTGAGGATGACCATCTGGCCCTGGACCTCTACGCGGTAACCGACACCGACGAACTCCTGCTTGACTTCGAAACCCTGGGATACGCCGACGACCATGTTGTTCACGAGAGCGCGGTAGAGACCGTGCATGGAACGGTGGCGGGGCTGGTCCGTAGGACGGGTGAATTTGATTTCACTTCCCTCGATGGTGACCTCGATGTCCGGATCAACTTTCTGGCACATCTCACCAAGAGGTCCTTTAACCTTGACAACGTTGCCGTCGAGAATCTCTGCGCTCACTCCGGCCGGAAGGTTTACAGGCAATTTACCAATTCGTGACATTTTATTCTGTACGTTTTTAATTAATAAACATAGCAAACAACCTCACCGCCGACGTTGAGGTCTTTCGCCTCCTTGTCAGTGATGATACCCTTCGAAGTGGAAATGATGGCGATGCCGAGGCCGTTGAGGACGCGCGGCATGTTCTCCACGTCGGTGTAACGCCTCAGACCCGGGGTGGACACGCGCTCGATCTTCTTGATAGCGGGAGCCTTGGTCTGGGGATGATATTTGAGGGCGATCTTGATGGTGCCCTGGGGCTTTTCGTCGATCAGCTTGTAGCTGAGGATGTAACCCTTCTCACAGAGGATCTTGGTGAGAGCCACCTTCATCTTGGAAGTGGGGATCTCGACGACCTTCTTACCGGCGAGGTAAGCATTACGGATCCTGGTGAGATAATCTGCAATTGGATCAGTCATTTTTTTGTCTGTTTGTGGACCGGCGTCTGCATGACGCCCGATATCCGATTGTTAATATTATATCATATGGCGCACACGGCGCCAGGATGTTTACCAGCTAGCCTTCTTGACTCCAGGGATGAGGCCGTTGGAGGCCATCTCGCGGAACTGGATGCGGCTGAGGCCGAATTCACGCATATATCCCTTCGGACGACCGGTCAGGGAGCAGCGGTTGTGAAGACGGACGGCGGAAGAGTTCTTGGGGAGCTTGTCGAGAGCTGCCCAGTCACCGGCCTCCTTGAGAGCCTTCCTCTTCTCGGCGTACTTGGCGACCATCTTGGCGCGCTTCACCTCGCGGGCTTTCATTGATTCTTTTGCCATAGATATTCTTATTTATTATGTTTCTTGAACGGAATACCGAACTCCTTGAGGAGGGCGTAAGCCTCTTCGTCAGTCTTGGCAGTGGTCACGAAAGTGATCTCAAGGCCGTGGATGCGGGGGTTCTTGTCGATGTCGATCTCGGGGAAGATGATCTGCTCCTTGAGACCGAGGGTGTAGTTGCCCTGACCGTCGAGCTTCTCGGCGACGCCGTTGAAGTCACGGATACGGGGAAGGGTGACACGGATGAGCTTCTCGAGGAACTCGTACATCTTCACGTCACGGAGGGTGACCTTGGTTCCGATGGGCATGCCCTTACGGAGCTTGAAGTTGGAGACGTCCTTGGTAGAAGAGGTGATGACAGCCTTCTGTCCGGTGATGAGGCTGAGCTCTTCAGCTGCCTCCTCGACGATCTTCTTGTCCTGGGTAGCGTCGCCGACACCTTCGTTGATGGTGATCTTGACGAGCCTGGGGACCTGCATTACGGTAGTATAGGAGAACTGCTTCATGAGCTTCTCCACGATTTCCTCTTTATAGACCTTCTTGAGAGTAGGTACGTATCCTGCGGGCACTGCCAGCACCTCTGCAGGCTTGTTGGTAGCTTTCTTTGCCATAATTATTTGATCTCCTCCCCTGACTTTTTAGCGTAACGGATCTTCTTGCCATCGACGACCTTGTGGCCGACCCTGGTGGGCTTGCCGGACTGGGGGTCGATAAGCTGAAGGTTGGAAATATGGATGCCGGCCTCCTGCTTGACGATGCCGCCCTGAGGCTGCTTTGCATTAGGCTTGGTGTGCTTGCTGACGAGGTTGATGCCCTCGACGATGGCGCGGTCCTTGGCGGGGATGACGGAAAGGACCTTTCCGGTCTTGCCCTTGTCGTTACCGGCGTTTACATACACGGTATCGCCTTTCTTGATATTGAGTTTCTTCATGATCTTATACTTTTAAAGGACCTCGGGTGCCAGTGAAACGATCTTCATGTATTGGTCGCGGAGCTCCCTGGCGACAGGGCCGAAGATACGGGTGCCGCGGAGTTCGCCTGCGTTGTTGAGAAGGACACATGCGTTGTCGTCGAAACGGATATAGGAACCGTCCGGCCTGCGGATCTCCTTCTTGGTGCGGACCACGACTGCCTTGGTGACAGTGCCCTTCTTGGCGTCGGAACCGGGGATGGCGCTCTTGACTGCCACGACGATAGTGTCGCCAACAGTGGCATAACGGTGATGGGTACCTCCAAGCACACGGATGCAAAGGACTTCCTTCGCTCCGCTGTTGTCGGCTACCTGTAAACGTGTTTCCTGCTGTATCATAATTACTTGGCTTTTTCTACGATTTCAACTAATCTCCAATTCTTGGTCTTGCTGAGCGGGCGGGTCTCCATGATGCGGACGGTGTCGCCGACACCGCACTCGTTCTTGTCGTCATGGGCGACGAACTTGGTAGTCCTCTTGACGAACTTGCCGTAAAGGGGATGCTTCTCCCTGACCTCGGAGGCCACGACGATGGTCTTGTCCATCTTGTCGCTGACCACTACGCCTATTCTTTCCTTGCGAAGATTTCTTTCCATGGGATATCTTTTTAAATCTGTGATTTTTCTTTTTCAGCGAGGATAGTGATCATGCGGGCAATATCCTGCCGGGTCTTCCTGAACCTGGACGTATCCTCCAATGGAGAGATGGCATGATTGATCTTCATGGTATCAAGATTGGACTTCTCCACCTCGATGCGGTCGCGCAGATCCGCTATGGACATTTCGCGTACTTCTGAAACTTTCATTTTCTTTCTCCATTAATATTATTCAACATAATCTCTGCGCACGACAAACTTGGTGGCAACCGGAAGCTTGTTGGCTGCGAGGCGCATAGCCTCCTTTGCGATCGGAAGGGACACGCCCTCGGCCTCGAAGATGATGCGGCCGGGAGTGATCGGAGCTACGAATCCGTAGGGATCTCCCTTACCTTTACCCATACGGGTGGAGAGGGGCTTCTTGGTGACCGGCTTGACAGGGAAGACCCTGATCCAGATCTGACCCTCACGGTTCATATAGCGCGAGATAGCCTGACGGGCGGCCTCAATCTGCTGGGCGGTAAGCCAGCAATTCTCGAGAGTCTTGAGTCCGAAGGAACCGAACGCAAGCTGGTTACCCCTCTGGGCATTGCCTTTCATGCGGCCTTTCTGTTCCCTTCTAAATTTTGTTCTCTTAGGTTGTAACATCTCTGTATAACTTTAAAATAAATTTCAAACTTCCCTAAATACCTGAGAATCAGCTGGTTGGGCACACTTCTCCTCAATTTGGGGACTGCAAAGATACAAAAAAATCCTGAATATGAAATATTTTTAAGATAATTTTTCACATATTTTCGACACGGAATCCGAATAGTTAATTTTCGTTTTTTCAACGACTTAACACACCCTGTGAAAAACTTTTTCACCTGGTTTTCGACACCGCCGTAACAGGTCTTCGGGAGCATTTGCCCGGAACGGGTCCGCGTTGCGTGAAACGCACTTAGCGGATAGCGACCGAAGGCCTGTTACGGCGGCGTCGAAAAAATATGGCCGGATATTTGAAGCGGAAAAAAGTCCTTATATTTGCAGGTTGTGAAGAAAAGTACCGCCATACTTGTCGCCGTCGTCGCCGCCATCCTTCTGGCGACCGGCATCCAGAGCCCCCGTTCCGCCGCGCAGAACAAGGGCCAGAAAGGCGTGTACATGGCATACTACATAGACCAGGGCGACACCATCTTCTACGACGAGCTTCCGCCCGTCTGGTGTTTCCCCAAGGGAACGCGCCGCGACAGGAAGGACTGGCGCAATTACTACAAGCTCGTCTACAACTTCAACAAGGTATATCCCTACGCCATAATGGTCAGCCACGTGCTGAACCATGTCGACAGCACCATCGAGGCCAACCATTTCAAGAGAGCTGAGGAGAACCGTTACACCAACGAATGGCAGAAGCAGGTGCTCAAGGACTTCGAGCCCATCATCCGCAAGATGACCGTCTCACAGGGCCAGCTGCTGATGCGCCTTGTCGACCGTGAGACTTCCAGGACTTCGTACAAGATCGTCAAGGACTACAGGAGCAGCGTGTCGGCCGTGTTCTGGCAGGGCGTCGCGCGCCTGTTCGGCCAGAACCTCAAGAGCGCGTACGACCCGAAGGGCCAGGACGCGAAGACCGAGGAGCTCGTCAAGGCATGGGAGGCGGGAGAGTTCGACCGCCTGTACTATTCGGTGTTCATGGAGTGGCCCACTCCGACCAAGATCCCGTCGAAATACCAGTACTGAGACTGGTCCATCCAGTCTTTCATCACGATCAGGCGCGCCCCTGTGGGCAGCGTCAGGTCGGCCTGCGCATGCAGGTGCCCGAAGATGAAGCAGTCGACGTGCGTGCGCTCCGAGAAGTCAAGCGCCCACTTGTATAAAGGCTCCTCAGGGCCCTTGAAGACATATTCCTCATTGCGGGCCAGGCGGCTGTGCCGCGACCATCCGTTTCCGAGCCTGAAGGCTATCCAGGGATGCAGCGTGCTGAACAGCCGCTGCACGAACCGGCATTTGAAAATGGAGTTCATGAATTTGTAGCCGCCAAGGCCGGGGCCGAGCCCGTCGCCGTGCCCGATGCAGAACACCTTGCCCCCTATCTCTACGAGCTGGGGCTGGTCATGCACGACGGTGATGCCCATCGAAGCGAAATAGCCATAACACCAGATATCGTGGTTGCCGGGGAAGAAATACACCTTCACCCCGGCGTCCATGAGGTCCATGAGCGCGGCAAAGACGCGGACGTACCCCTTCGGGACTACGTCGCGGTATTCGTACCAGAAATCCCAGATATCGCCCAGGAGATACAACGCCAGAGTAGTATCCTTCGGGATGCCCCTGAGGAAGGACACGAAGCGTGCCTCGCGGTCCGCAGGGTCCTTGACCTCAAGCCCGAGATGTACGTCTGAAACGAAATATACCCCCTTGCGCTCCGCCATCGCCTACAGCATCGTGTAGATGATGACGACAAGGCCGACGATGGCGCAGTAGAGCGCGAACCATCTGAGTTTCGCCTTCTTGACCAGGGCTATCATCACCTTGCAGGCGAAAAGTCCGGACACGAACGCGGCGAGGAAGCCGACCAGGAGCGGCAGCGTCCCGACGGATGATGCCGCCACGTCTCCTCCCACCAGGTCGAGGAAAGCCTCTCCGAGAATGGGTACGAGCACCATGAGGAACGAGAACTGCGCCACTGCCTCACGCTTGACACCGCAAAGCAGACCGGTGCTGATGGTCGTTCCGGAACGGGAAAGGCCGGGGATCACGGCGAATGCCTGGCCGATGCCGACCGTCAGCGCCTGCCACCAGCCGATGCCGTTGCGGTACTGGCGCGCAGCGACCTTGCCGCGGCCTCCGTAGATGTCGGAGAAGAGCAGCAGCATAGCGGTAACGACAAGTGCGAGGCCGACCACCAGGAGGGAAGAGAAGAGCGACTCGACCTTGTCCTTGAAGAACATGCCCACAATGAAAACGGGGATCATCGACACACAGATCTTGAGTATATAGTCGGTCTCGTCGTTGTATTTGAACTTGAACAGTCCGCAGAGCAGCTTCCATATCTGCTTGCGGAACACGATGATGGTGGCGAGGACTGTGGCGACGTGGACGGTGATCTCGAAAACGAGGTCCTCCGCCGCCTCGACGCCGAGGATTTCGCGGCCGATGGCGAGGTGGCCGCTGCTGCTGACGGGCAGGAACTCCGTTAGTCCCTGCACCAGTCCGAGGATGAGAGCCTGCAACCAGTCCATGTCCTACTCCTTGCCCTTACGCCCCTTCAGGACTCCCATTATCGCGAGCACTTCGATCACGACGCCGGCAACGATTACCAGCGGCGCGGCCACGATGCGCCTGAAATCGAACATATCATAGTTGAACACCTGAGGGTCCTTGACCCCTCCTCCCATCATCAGGATATAGCCCGCAACCATCACCAGCAGACCGATGATGAGCTGCGTCAGACCCTTGCGGGTAATGGCCATCTTAGGATTGTCTTCCATCATCAATAGTATAGTTCATCCTTGCCGGAAGCGACAAGCTTGTTTACGACGAAATAGGTACTGACCACGCAGATGAGCACACCGCTGACCAGCACGATGCCCATCACCATCAGCAGCAGCCTGAGCGAGAATATCTCGAAGAGCTGCGCGAACTCGCTGCGCACGAAGAACAGCAGTCCGATCAGCAGGAGGATGGCGATGAAGGCGGAGAAAAGCCCCTGGAACACCGCCTGGACCAGGAACGGGCCCCTGATGAACGAACGTGTGGCACCGACGAGCTTCATCGTATGGATGGTGAAGCGCCGGGCGAAGACGTTCAGGCGGACGGTATTGTTGATCAGCACGAAGGAGATGAAGAGCAGCAGCACGATGAGGATGCCTAGCACCAGGGATATTTTCTTGAGGTTGGCGTTGAGCGCCTCGATAAGGGACTGCTGGTATTCAACCTCGTCCACGAGGGGCGACTCCATGATCGCGGCCTTGACGAGGTCGAGGCTGTCCGGCGACACGTACCCGGCTTTCAGCCGGACATTGACCGACGCCGGGATCGGCGAAGCCTCGAAGATATCAAGGAAACCCTCGCCCAGCATCTGCTCCATCTCGCGGGTGCCCTGGGCCTTGGAAATGAACTCCGTGGAAAGCACGAAATCCATGGCGTCAAGCTCGACCTGGTACTCCAGCGTCTGCGCGTCGCTGATGTCGGGTTTCATCAGGACGGATATCTGCATGTGCTCCTTGAAATAGTCCGAAACGCCGCGCGCATTGACCAGCAGCAGGCTCGCCACGCCCACCAGCAACAGCACGAGACTGATGCTGAGCACCGTGGAAAGATAGGCGCTGCGAAGGCGCCGGCGCATCATTCTGTTCTCCGCTTTGGACATAGACCTGTAGTGCAATCAAAACTCAAAGATAGTGAAATATCGAAATATGAAAAAAAAATCTTACCTTTGTATTTGTATATTAGTTTATAGCAGACAAATGGAAGAGTCCGTAAAAAGAGTACTGTTCGTCAATTCCGAAATGTCCCCGTACCTTCCGGAATCGGAAATAGCATCCATTGGCCGCCATCTTCCACAGGGTATCCAGGAGAAGAAGAAGGAGATCCGCTCGTTCATGCCCCGCTACGGCTGCATCAACGAGCGCAAGAACCAGTTGCACGAAGTCATCCGCCTCTCCGGGATGAACATCATCATCAGCGACGTCGACAGGCCCCTCATCATCAAGGTTGCATCCATCTCTGCAGCGCGCCTGCAGGTATATTTCATCGACAATGAGGATTATTTCCGCCGCAAGCAGACCTTCTTCGACGACGAAGGCCGCTTCTTCGCGGACAACGGCGAGCGCGCCGTATTCTTCGCGCGCGGCGTCCTCGAGACGGTCAAGAAGCTCCGCTGGGCACCGGATGTCATCCACTGCCAGGGATGGATCTCCCATGTCCTCCCCCTCTATCTGAAGAAGGCCTACAAGGATGACCCGATCTTCTCCGGAAGCAAGGTCGTGCTGTCCCTGTTCGACGACGTTACGGACGATTCCCTCGGAGAGGGTTTCCAGAAGACCGTTCTGTTCGGAGGGCTTACCGCCGCAGACGTTCCTCTGCTGGAGCATCCCGATGGCATAAATCTTGCGAAAACAGCGGTACAGTACTCGGACGGCGTCATTCTCGCGTCCCCCGACGTAAGGCCGGAGCTCGTGGAATGCTGCAAGGAAAAGGGCGTCCCCATGCTTCCTTTCAACGCAGGATCGCTTGCGGACGGGACTTACGTCGACGAGTACAACAGTTTTTATGATCAGTTGTAAGAAATGACTTCAAGACTCTTGAGAAGGGTCGGAGGCCTGCTCGCCTCGGCCCTCGTCATATATGGCGTACAATCCTGCGTGACCAGGGACGACACCCTCGGTTCCAACCTCGTCCCGCTGTCGCATCTTTATGACGTCTATACGCTCGAGTTCCCGCTGACCGAGATCAGCATGAAGATGCTGGACAGCCTCTCCGGCTATTCCAACACCCGCATGACCATCGGCGCCATCCGCGATCCCGAGTTCGGGCTCACCACGCGCGGCTGCGCCCTTTCGCTCGTCCCTATCGCCGATACACTCGACTTCGGGCGCAACCCTTCCCTGCGTTATTTCCGCTTCTCCGCTGCCAGGGACACCTTCAGCGTGGCCGACACCAAGGAGAAGGACATCATCCAGAACATCAACGTCTACGAGCTCGCTAAGCCGATGGACTTCACCATCGTGGACCTCAACACTCCCATAGAGCACAAGCCCGGAAGGATCACCGACGGCATCCCCGTATACAACGGCAAGGATTCGCTCACGTTCTACTTCAGCCGCGAATTCGGTGAGAAATACATGCAGATCAAGCTCGAGGACCTCAAGGAGATGGACAAGTACCTGGCCAAGTTCCCCGGTATCTACATCGACACCGACGAGCCTGACGGCATGGGCGGACGCATCAACATGTTCAACCTCCAGCTTGGCGTGAACACGTCCTACGGATACATTACCAAGGATTTCGCCGAACTCGCGTTCACCGGCGAATACGACGGCGTCCGCAAGGACACTTCGTTCCTGTTCTATTTCAGCCCCAACGACTTCCTCGACCTCGACCAGCTGGTCCAGGCCAAGAGCAACGCCGATTATCCTGACTATTATACCTTCCCGCAGTACTGCTTCAACTCCACTTCGCACGAGACGCAAGAAATGGAGGGTTTCGCCACCGACAAGATACATATCGAGGGCGGTGCCGGCCTCAAGGCGGTTTTCTCCGCAAGGGAGATGCGCGACAAGCTACGCGAGGATATCTCGAAGCATGGCGATCCCTCGGAGGCCATCATCACGCGTGCATCCCTGATACTGCCTTTCGAGTTCCCTGAGGACTACACCGAGATGTACAAGTATCCGGATTATCTCAGCCCGACCTGCCGCCGCAGCTACAGCGAAGGCGTAACCTTCGCCAGCCTGACCGACGTCTCCTCCTCCAACGAGGATCCCGGCAAGCTCAACCGCTCGCTGCTCCAGTACGCTCCGGACATCACCTACCATGTCCAGAAACTCCTTTCGGCCAAGGACGGCGTCAACCTCTCCAACTACGATATCTGGACCCTGCTGATGAGCACGGAGTATTTCATGTCGGAGGTTGACAATTCCTCCAAGATGAGCGATTACCTGTACCAGATGCAGCAGATGATGTACCTCAACCAGCTCTATGGCTATGGCGGGTACGGCGGATACGGAGGCTACGGATACGGTGGTTATGGAGGTTATGGCGGATATGGCTATGGCGGATACGGCGGATACGGTTACGGATACGGCATGTCCAACTATTACAGCATGGCGCTGCTTGCATCCATGTACAATTCATCGTCGTCGACCTCCAACCGCAAGTCCAAGATCGAGATGGACAAGGACCGCTACTTCGACGCAGTCCTGAACGGTCCGGACTCCCCTGACGGAAGGGTTCCCACATTGCGCGTGATCTACGCTCTCCCGAAGGAATAGGTTCTTCGGATCGGAATAAAAAAATGAGGATGACCGTTATGGTCATCCTCTTTGTGTTTACGCTGTATCCGACTACTCGCCAAGCTTTTCCTTGACCTTGTCAATGGCATCCTGTACAGTAGCGATAGCGCTAGTTTCCTCATCCGGAATCTTAATGCCGAACACCCTTTCGAACTCCATGAGAAGCTCTACGGTATCGAGAGAGTCAGCACCGAGATCATTGGTGAAGTTCGCGGTCTCAGTGACCTCCGAAGCCTCGACGCCGAGCTTGTCGACGATGATCTCCTTAACCTTTTTTACGATTTCCTCGTACTGCATAATTCAAAGATTTAGTTTATGTTTTAAAAATACACTTCTTTGCAATGTTCCGCAAAGTAAAGAATTTTTTTTCAATTCTCCAAACTTGCGGTCCTTTTGCCCTGCACAGGTCACCCCTGCTGAACCTGCTCTTTGCAATCATCGTGCCGTTTGCTCAGGTTGATCCAGATCCTCAGTCCGTTCAGCGAATTGAGGAGGTAGAAGGCGTATTTCACGACGTAAATCGCTGAGTATTGGTCTGATGTCTGGTGCAGGGATACGCTCCACATTATCACGGAAGCGATGTTCACCAGTATCCAGAATATCCACTGTTCCATGTAGGCGGTCGAAAGGAGGTACTGGCCAAGGATGTTGCAGACCATGCTGACGGCATCCATCAATACAGCCACCCTAAGGAAACGGCCGGCTGCCTCCTTGTCCACGGAACAAAGGATAAGATAAACTACAATGGTACCGACAAGGAACAACGCGGAAAACAGCATCCATTGCTTTCCTGAAAGACGCCGCGCGTTGACCTGCTTGTGCGCCTCCGCGCCACGCTTCTTCCATTGGGCGAAGCCGATGAACTGCATCGGGACGAAATACAGGCCGTTGATGATGGCGTTGCCGAGTCCTGCGCCGCCGCGCTTCCAGGTCACGAAGCACATGACAGCATAAATCGCCACATCGAGCAGGCCGAACAGGAAAGTGAGGATGCGGCCGTTGGCGGAGCAGACGACGCTGAGGATGCCCATCAGCGAGCCGAAGGCCGCGATGAGCAGGCCGATGCGGCCGCTCTCCGCCGCGTCGAACTTGAGGATCGTGGTCAGCACGATCGCCACAGTCATCCCTATCAGGATGAACGCGTTGAACCATTTGTTGAATCTCTCTTCCATACTATCCGAGTGAGTTTTCGGGCGCGGCCAGGGCGGCGCGGATGCGGGCGGCCAGGGCCGGACCGACCAGCTTCGCGAGGTCGTCCGGCGGCGCCGCCGCTATGCGCGCCACGCTGCCGAAATGCATCAGCAGCCGCTGCTCCGTCTTTTCGCCCACGCCGGGGATGTCCCGCAGGGCGGAATGCACCTGGGCCTTGCTGCGCAGGTCCCGGTGGAATGTGATGCCGAATCGGTGAGCTTCGTCACGGATATGGGTTATCACCCTGAACGCCTGGGAGTTGCGGTCAAGGAAAAGCGGATACGGGTCCCCGATCCTTATGACTTCCTCCAGACGTTTTGCCAGGCCGACTATCGTAATGCGGTCCTGTATGCCCAGCTCGCACAAGGCCTCCCAGGCCTGGCCGAGCTGGCCCTTGCCGCCGTCGATGACCACGAGCTGCGGCAAATCGTCGGGGGCTTCCGCCAGCAGACGCGAATACCGACGGTTGACTATCTCCTTCATCGAAGCGAAATCGTTCGCTCCCACGACGGTCTTAATCTTGAATTTCCTGTAATCCTTCTTGGACGGGACGCCGCCCCTGAACACCACGCACGATGCCACGGGATTGGTTCCCTGGATATTGGAGTTGTCGAAACACTCCATGTGCACGGGGGCTTCCTTCATCCCGAGCGCCACGCGTATCTCCTCGACGACCGCTGCATGGAAAGCATCCGGATCGGTGTGCTCGCGCTGCTTCATGGCGTTGAACTGGAACTCCTTGGCATTCTTGAGGCTCAGAGAGAGCAGTGCGAGCTTGTCCCCCTTGACCGGGATGCGGAACTCCACACCGGGAATCTCCACATCGGGAAGGAAAGGCACGATCACCTCCTTCGACAGGTCCCCGAACTTGGACTCTATCTCAGCCAGGAAAGAGCTGAGGACCGACTCCTGCTCCTCCTCGATGTTCATCTTGAACCCGAGGTTGAGCGACTGCACCACCGACCCGGAGCGGATACGGAGGAAGTTGCCGAAAGCCTCCGCGCCATCGAACACGAGCGAAAAGACATCGGCATCCGTATCCCGCGCCGCGGAAATGATGGAGTGGGAATAGTGCTTCTCGAGCGAAGCGATCCTCTCCTTGAACTCCTGCGCCGACTCGAAGTCTAGCGCTTCGGCGGCCTGCGACATCCGCTCGCGGTAGCGGCGCAGGATGTCGCCCACGCCGCCCTTCAGCAGGGCAGTAATCTCCTCTATCCATCCTCCGTACTCCTCGATGGAGACTGCGCCGGCACAGCAGCCCTTGCATCTCCCGATATGGAAATCCAGGCACGGCCGCACCTTCTTCCTCAGGATCGAGTCGGAATCGATCTTGTGCTTGCAGGATCGCAGCGGGTAGTTGGCGTTGAAGAAGTCCAGGAGATTGTGCGCATAGGTGGCTGAGCTATACGGGCCGAAATAACGCGATCCGTTCTGGACCAGCCGCCTGGTCAGGAACACGCGCGGATACGGCTCGGCCGTGACGCATATCCAGGGATAGGTCTTGGAGTCCTTGAGAAGGATGTTGTACTTGGGCTTGTACTGCTTGATGAGATTGTTCTCGAGCAGCAGGGCGTCAGCCTCGGTGTCGACCACCGAGTACTGGACGTCGGCTATCTTCGAGACCAGGATGCGGGTCTTGGTATTGAGCCGCTCCGGAGGCACGAAATACTGGTGGACCCGCTTGAACAGGTCCTTGGCCTTGCCGACATAAATGACCGTTCCCTCGGAGTTGTAGTAACGGTAAACTCCGGGGGAATGCGGTAAAAGGTCTATTTTCTCTCTGACGTCCACTACTGAGCTATGGCCGCGACGGCTTCCTCAAGGGCCTTGCCGCGGAGCTCGCGCTTGACGATGGTGCCGTCGGGACCGAACAGGATAACGTGGGGGATGCCTTCGATGCCGTAGAGGGCTGCAGGCTCCTGATGGCCGTTGTTCATCTGGTTCCAGGTGATGCCGTAGACGACGGCGGTGTCCCTGGTATCCTTCCAGTTCATGCCGCGGCTCTCTTCCCAGACTGCTACGCTGAGGATGTCGAACTTGTCTCCGTGGTACTTGTTGTATACGTTCACGATGTTCGGGAGCTCAGCCTTGCAGGGAGGGCACCAGGGGGACCAGAAGTCCACGAGGATGTACTTGCCCTTGCCGACATAGTCGGAAAGCTTGCGCTGCTCGGTAACGAGGGTTCCGTCAGGATTCTCGTCGAGGACATGCTCAACGGTGAAGTCCACGAAAGGCTGGCCTTCCTTGGTGGCGATCTTGGTGTCGAGTCCGTCGGCGACCATCTTCACGAAAGGCTCCTCCTTGAACTCGTCGCTCAGTAGGGCGATGGCGTCCTTGAGATCCTCGGGATCGGCGTAATAGTAGCACGCCTGAAGGGCCTCGAGGGCTACGGTGTCGGAAGGATATTTCTTCATGGTGGCCAGACTCAGGTCCACGAGCTTCTTGATAGTCTCGTCCTCGATGGCGTCGGGATCCTCGGCCTGCTCGTATTCGTCCATGATCTTCTGCATCTCAGCCTCGAATATCGCGGTCTTCTCGGCGTTGGTCTTGGGACCGTTGTTGCAGGACACGGCTGCGATGATGACGGCAGCCGCAATGAAAAGCAATTTCTTCATTTTCAAAATCTTTAAAACCGTGCAAAGGTAAGAAAAAAACGGTTATATCAATAGGTTGGACAGGAAAATGGCGATGATCGCCGCAGGAGCCACATACCTGATGAAGAAGTATACCACCCCGAAAACCCGGCTGTTGAAACGCAGTGTCCCGCAGTTGGTGAACTCGTCCCGCACCTCCGCGCGTTTCATCTTCCAACCGACGAAGAATACGAACAGCAGGCTGCCGAAGGTCATGAGGAAGTCAGAAGTCAGGTGGTCGCAGGCATCGAAGACGGTCATGCCGAAAACGTGCAGGTCCCTCAACGGGCCGAAAGACAGCGAGCAGAGCACGCCGAGGATCCAGCATCCTGCGAAAAGCAGGGCCGTAGCCTTAGTGCGCGACATCTTGCGCTGGTCCACCAGATAGGCCACGCCGACCTCAAGCATGGAGATCGATGAAGTAAGCGCCGCGAAAAGGATGGTCAGGAAGAAAAGTATGGCCACTATGTTGCAAAGCCACGGGGCATCCACTCCCATCGTGGAGAAGATGTAAGGAAGGGTCTCGAAAATGAGTCCCGGGCCCGCCCCGGGCTCGATGCCGGCTGCGAAGACCGCCGGCATGATGGCGAATCCGGCGATGATGGCGAACAGCAGGTCGAACATCGACGTGAATATGCCCGTGGCCAGAAGGTTCTCGTCGGACTTGAGGTAAGACGCGTATGTCAGGATGCAGCCGACCCCCAGCGAAAGCGAGAAGAATGCTTGCCCCATGGCTGAAAGCAGTGCAGAGCCCGTAATCTTCGAAAAATCGGGATGAATCAGATAGTCGATACCGGCCGAGGCCCCGGGGAGGTTCACCGAATAAAGCATGATCAGCACTATCAGGATGAACAGCACCGGAGTCGTCAGTTTGGTGAACCTCTCGATGCCCCCGCGTACCCCGAAAATGACGACGACCGCATTGATCAACAGGAATACCGTGTGCAGTACGAGCGGACGCCATGCCGAGGAGATGAAGCCGCCGAACACGGCGGAATGCTCCCCCATGCTCACCGCCGGATCGGAGAACGACAGTGTAAGCGATTTGAGGAAATACTCTATGGACCAGCCACCCACGACGCTGTAGTACGACAGGATGATCAGCGGAGTGAACACCGTCAGGAAACCCAGCCATTTCCAGCGGGTACCTGGAGCGAGCTTCTCCATGGCACCAAAGGTGCTCAGATGCGTCCTTTTGCCTATGATGGACTCGGCCAGGAAGATGGGGATGCAGAGGAATACCGCGGAGAACAGGTATACGAGGATGAAAGCAGCACCGCCGTTCTGTCCCACCATGTAGGGGAAACGCCAGATATTGCCAAGGCCTATGGCCGAACCGGCCATGGCCATGATAGCCGTGAAGCGGCTGTTGAAACTACCCCTGTCCTTCGCCATGCGCTACAGGATGAAATTGGTGAAGAATATCAGGAGAACGGCGATAGGGGCCACCCACTTGATGAGGAAATACACTGCATTGAACAGCGGGGCGTTACGTCGTTTGGCACCGCCGTTGGTGAACTCGTCCCGGACATCCTCCTTCTTCATGACGAACCCGACGAAGATCACGGACAGGAAAGCCATGATGAGCAGCAGGATGTTGGAAGCGATCCAGTCGAAAATGTCGAAGATATTCATCCCCGCGACTGTCAGATCGGACAGCGGACCGAACGACAGCGAGCAGAGCACGCCGGCCGTACCGCATATCAGGAACATGGCAAAGACAGCCCGTACGCGCTTCATCCCGAACTTTTCCACCAGGAATGCCGTACCGACCTCGATGAGGGAGATCAGCGAAGTCATGGCAGCCACGATGACCGTGAAGAAGAACAGGACGGAAGCAATGGTACTGAGGATAGGAGCCTCCTGGCCCATCTTGCAGAAGATGTACGGTATGCTCTGGAAGATGAGGCCGGGGCCGGCGCCGGGCTCGATACCGGCGGCGAAGACCGCCGGCATGATGGCCAGGCCGGCAAGCAGCGCGAACATCAGGTCGGAAACCGCCGTTCCCGCACTGGAAGCGAGGATATTCTCATCCTTGCGGACATAGGAGCCGTAAGTGATTATGATGCCCATGCCGAGGGACAGCGAGTAGAAACTCTGTCCGAGCGCATACGCGAAAGTCCGGGGAGTGAATTCAGAGAAGTCGGCCCAGAAAAGGTAACGGACACCTTCGCCGGCGCCTGGCAGGCTCATGGAATACAGCGCAATCAGCACTATAAGTATGAACAGAACAGGAAGGATGAACTTGCTGAACTTCTCGATGCCAGCCTTGACGCCCAGGGCGACCACCACAGCCGACATGGCAAGGAAGACGAGATGCATTATCACCGGAACCCATGTCGAGGACACGAAACCGCCGAAAAGGTCGGTGGCCATGTCCGGGGCCGTCCGAAGGAAGTCCAGCGAACAGGCCTTGATGAAATACTCCAGGGACCAGCCGCCGATGACGCTGTAGTAGGATGCGATGATGGTCGGGATGACGATCGGCAGGATGCTGACCAGTCTCCAGAACGGTTTGCCGGGAGCCAGCTTGACGAACGCGTCGCGGGCGTTGGTGTGGCTGCGCCGGCCGATGATGACCTCGGCGACGAAGATGGGCAGCGAGAAGAGGATCGTGGCGACGATGTAGATCAAGACGAATACCGCTCCGCCATGCTCCCCCACCATGTACGGGAAGCGCCAGATGTTGCCGAGGCCGATCGCCGATCCGGCCATGGCGAAAATGACGGCAGTCCGGCTGCCGAAGCCTTCTCTTTTCTTTTCCATATCCTGCTACTAACTAACTGTATACCAAAAAGAAACGCCTATGCCTGGCGTTTCTTGTACACGACGAACTCGAACTCGTATCCGGTGGCCTCGTCGAAATGGGTCTCCGACACGGAGACCTTCTCCCAGTACTCCTCCTCGATCACGGGGAAGAAAGCGTCCGCCTCCGGGATGGTCGTATGGACGTGGGTGATGTAGAGCGTGTCCATGTCCATGAGCGCGGCGCGGTACACGGACGCGCCGCCCATGATGAAGCATTTCTCCGCGCCTTCGGCGGCGGCATAGGCCTCCTCGAAGGAATTGACGCAGATGACATCGTCCGGGATCGGGTCCCACCCGAGATTGAGGACGATGTTCTTCCGGCCCTTCAAAGGCCGGAAGGGCAGGGAGAAATAGGTCGTACGCCCCATGATGACGGGGAATCCCTTGGTTTTCTCCTTGAAATACTTCAGGTCTTCGGACAGGTGCCAGGGCAGCCCGCCCTTGACGCCGATGGCCCAGTCGTCGGCCACGGCCACTATCAGGCATTTCTCCATACTCATACTGCTACCGGGGCCTTGATGGCCGGCCAGGGATCGTATCCCTCCAGCGTGAAGTCCCCGTAATCAAAGTCAAATATACTCTTAACCTCGGGATTGAGGATCATCCTGGGGAGCGGGCGCGGCTCGCGCGAGAGCTGCAGGTCCACCTGCTCGAAATGGTTCAGGTAGATGTGCGTGTCACCCGTCGTGTGGACGAACTCACCCGGCTGAAGACCGCAGACCTGAGCTATCATCATGGTCAGCAGCGCATAGGATGCAATGTTGAAAGGCACGCCGAGGAAGGTGTCCGCACTGCGCTGGTACAGCTGGCAGGAAAGCTTTCCTTCCGCTACATAGAACTGGAACAGGCAATGGCAGGGCGGCAGGGCCATCCTGTCCACTTCGCCGGGATTCCAGGCGCTGACGATCATGCGGCGCGAATCGGGATTGTTCCTGATGGTGTCGATCACCTGCGAGAGCTGGTCGATGGCACGGCCGTCGGGGGCCGGCCAGCTGCGCCACTGGTGGCCGTACACCGGCCCCAGGTCGCCGTTCTCATCTGCCCACTCGTCCCAGATGGAGACTCCGTGGTCCTTGAGATACTTGATGTTGGTATCACCGGCTATGAACCAGAGCAGCTCGTAGATGATGGACTTCAGGTGCACCTTCTTGGTGGTGAGGAGCGGAAAGCCATCACTCAGGTCGAAACGCATCTGGTGGCCGAACACGCTCTGCGTGCCGACCCCCGTGCGGTCTTTCTTGATGACGCCCTCGCTGCGGATGCGCCTGAGCAGGTCGAGATACTGTTTCATTCTACGGTCCTGAAAGCGAAGATGATGGCCTCCTGGTACACCTCGCCGGGACGGAGGACGGTGCTGGGATACTCAGGCTTGTTGGGCGAATCCGGGAAGTGCTGGCACTCGAGGGCTACGCCGTAATTGTTGCCGTAGACATGGCCGGACTTGCCCACGGGGCAGCCTGCGAGCCAGTTGCCGGTATAGACCTGGATGCCGGGCTGGGTGGTGAAGATCTCCACCAGGCGGCCGCTCTTCTCCGACCATAGCTTGGCGGCCGCCTGAAGCTGGCCGGGCTCTGCGCCGTCGATGACCCAACAATGGTCATAGCCGTTGCCAATCTTGAGAGGGCCGAAGTCCGCGCGGATATCGCGACCGATGGGCTTGGCGTTGACGAAGTCCATAGGGGTTCCGGCCACGGGCTCGCTGTCACCGAGCGGGATCTGGGTATCGTCGGTCGGCAGGTACTCGGAGCAGTTGAGCTTGAGCATGTGGTCGAGGATGGTGCCGCTGCCTTCGCCGTCAAGATTGAAATAGACATGGTTGGTGAGGTTCACCACCGTAGGGGCGTCACACTCGGCGGTGAAGGTGAGCTTCAGCTCGCAGTCCTCGCTCCACTCGTAGTGGGCCACGACCTTGAGGTTGCCGGGATAGCCCTGCTCGCCGTCCTCGGAGAAATACATGAACTCGACGGCATCGCCTACGATGCGGCTGTCCCAAATCCTCTCGGCAAAGCCCTCAGGGCCGCCATGGAGGCTGTTGGGACCGTTGTTGATGGGAAGGGTATACTCCACTCCGTCAAGGGTGAACTTGCCGTTGGCGATGCGGTTGGCGAAACGTCCGGGGACCTTGCCCAGGAACGGGCCGTCATGGTAATATGCCTCCTGAGAGTCGTATCCGAGGACTACGTCGGCGAGCTTTCCGTCCTTGTCGGGGACGCAGATGGAGACGATGCAGGCTCCCAGTTCGGAGAGGACGACACTCGCTCCCTTGGAATTGGTAAGGGTGTAGTAACGGGCTGTTTTCTTGATATCCATGGTCTTTTCTGTTTAATTTCGACATTGATGCGTGTGAATGTCAAATTTAATCAAAAAAAACGTTAATCCCTACGCATGGACTCCAAAAAGGCGAAAACGCGCTCCTCCGGAGCGTCTTTCATGATGACGCGCTTATCCGCGTCAAGGACATAGAGGGAAGGGATGGCGCGGACGTGGTACAGGAGGTCCTGACGGATGATCCCGTCAGGGTCATAGCCGTTGAACCACTCGCGGGGGTAGAATGACTGGTAATCCTTCCACGCCTGGATGTCCCCGTCGATATACACGTTGACCACGGCCAGACGGCCGTCGGAGATCATCCCGGGGAGAAACGGCATCGACCTGAGTTTCTCTATGATCTCCTTGCAGGCCTCGCAGCCGGGATTGGAGAAGAACAGGAGGGTATGTCCGGCACGGATGTCATACAGGCGGCGGGTACGGCCGGCATTGTCCTTGAAAGCGAAATCGGCGGCCGGCGTCCCGATGGCGTTCATCGCGCACATGCGCGCAGTGAACGCGTAGGAGGGCGCCTGGTCCGGGTCGGTGAGCGGAGACTCCGCGAGCCCCTTGACATACGGCAGATAGAGGTCCTCGCTGCGGAACGGGGAGTTCGGGTCGTAGAGGTAGTGTTCGGCAAGCCAGGAGAAAACCTCCAGGACATTGGACAGGGAATCTGCGGACTGCGCCGCCTCGACCTTCGAGAAAAGCGACCCGACACCCTTGCGTCCGGCCTGGACATCCTGGGCCTCAAGTATGGCCACGTATGTGGAGAAATGCTCCTCAAGCTTGTCCCGGGACACGCCCATGACGGTCAAGGAGTCACAACGGAACCCTTCGCCACCGGAGAAGAAACGGTCCCAGTAATGCTCCGTGGCGTATGCCTGCCTGTCGGCCGCTTCGGTATACATGGCAGGGATCTGGGTCATCGGGAAGTCGCGGACGGGCGCGGATGCGGTAGCGGATGCCCGGCCCTGACGGGGCCCGCATCCGGCTGCCAGCACGGCCGCTGCCGCAAGTATAAGGAGCCTAAGCTTCATTGTTCTCGACCAGCAGGGCCTCGGACACATTGATGATGAAGTCGCCTATGCGCTCAAGTTCGTTGACGACGTCCATATAGAAGACTCCCATCTCGTATTTGTTGTCATCGATGTGCGAGATCAGCTCCTCGCGGAGACTGTTGCGGTAGCCGTTGATATTGTACTCGGCATCGGAGGCGTTGGAGATATCCCTGAGGTTCTTGTATCCTATCCTGAGATTGTCGAGCATGGTCTTGTATGCGACCTCAACATAGTCCATCAGACGGTTGAGCTTGCGCAGCATGTTGGCATCGAAATGCTTTCCATGGACATGGATGCGGCGGATCATGCGGCCGATGGCCTCTCCGGAGTCACCGAGGCTCTCCATCTCGCCGATGATCTTGTAGATGCTCTTGATGCGCTCGGTGGACGAACTGGAAAGCTCTCCCTTGGAGACTTCTCCCAGATACTGTGCGATCTCGTATTCGATATTGTCCGTGATGGCTTCGTACTTGACCAGTTTGTCATTGATCTGCTCGAACTTCTCCGGATCGGGCTCGTTGACAGCCTGACGGATATAGGCGAAGTCCTTGTAACAGATCTCGCCGAAGTGCACGACCTCCTGCTTGGCTTCATTGAGCGAAAGCTCGGCGGTATTGAGCGGACCGCGGCTGATGTACTTGAGACGGAACACCTCTTCCTCTCCCTTCGGGGAAGGCACCATCCAAGTGACGATCTTCTCGATCACAGGTACGAACCAGATGAGGATCATGGTGTTGATGATGTTGAAGAGGGAGTGGAGCGTAGCCACGCTGTAAGGCAGGGAGGCCACGAGGGCATGGCGCGTTGTCTCGTCCGCTGCTCCGAAATCGGTCGTGGCAGGATTGGGAAATCCGAACAACTCGACTATCGAACCTACCAGCTTCAAGAAAGGATGGAACAAGCAGAACACCCAGCACACGCCGAATACGTTGAACAGCATATGGGCGCGCGCCGTCCTCTTTGCCGAGACGTTGGCTACGGACGCTGCGATGTTGGAAGTGATGGTGGTACCGATATTCTCACCAAGGACCATGGCCGCAGCCATCTCGAACGGAATGTAGCCGTTGGCAACGAGGACCATGGTGATGGCCATCGTGGCCGCTGAGGACTGGAGCATGAGCGTCATGATGGCGCCCGTCACCATGAATATCAGGATCGAGCCGATGCCGAAGCCCGTCAGGTGCGACAGGAAGACGCGGACCGGATCGTTGTCCAGAAGCATCGTGGATGTCTCGCGCAAGGTGCTGAGGCCAAGGAAAAGGAAGGCGAAGCCCATCACGAACTCGCCGAAGTTCTTGTTGTTCTTCTTCTTGGATGCGATCAGGAGGTAGCCGAGGAACATCAGCGGCACGGCGATGGCGCCGAGGCTGAAGGATCCGCCGCCGAACGAGAGGGCGAAAATCCAGGCCGTCACCGTAGTACCGATGTTGGCACCCATGATGACGCCGATGGCATTGGCCAGGGAAAGGAGACCGGCATTTACGAAACTGACCAGCATCAACGTCGTTGCGGTTGAAGACTGGACGAGGGCCGTGACGACGATACCGGTAAGGACCCGTTTGAACGCTGTTGAAGTCATGGCGGCCATGAAAGACCTCAGCTTGTCACCCGCCATCTTCTGAAGTCCGCCGCTCATGAGGGACATTCCGTACAGGAACATGCCCAGAGAGCCTAACATCGTGCAGACTTGGAGAAACGTACTCATGTGTTATATAACTCTTCTAGATTTCGAGACAAATTTACTGATTTTTGTTAGATTTGCCTAACGGATGAAACGTATCGGGGCCATATTTTTTCTGCTTCTCGCGGCATTTCCCGCAAGGGCTCAGCTCTTCTCTTCCGGGGACGACCCGGGAGGGGTGAAATGGAATACCATTTCATCGGAGCATTTCCGGCTGATATATCCTGCAGGAAACGACTCGCTGGCCCTGCGCTACGGGCTGACCCTGGAGCGGTACCTTGAGCCTGTGGGCGCAAGCATAGGCTACCGGCCGAATGCACAGTACCGCCGTCCGATGCCTGTCATCCTCCACGCGCACACGGCAAGGGCCAACGGATCGGTGGTCTGGGCTCCGCGAAGGATGGACCTTTTCACGCGTCCGCAGTCCCTCTCGCCGGAACCCTTGGAATGGATCACGGAACTCGCTGTGCACGAGTCACGGCACGTGGCGCAGATGCAGTTCGCACGGGACCGGGGATTCGGAGTGTTCAGTGCGGTCACGGGCGAACTGTTCACGGGCGCCATGGCGGCCTTATATCCCGGGCCGGGCCTGCTCGAGGGCGACGCAGTCGCCACGGAGACCGGCCTCACGCCGGCCGGACGGGGGCGCTCGGCGGATTTCCTGGAGTATTACCGGGTGAGTTTCGCGACCGGGGATTATAGGAACTGGTACAGATGGCGCTGGGGCTCGCAAAGGCTTTACACACCGGACCACTACCGCGCCGGGTATATGCTGGTCGCGGGTACGAGGTCACTGTATGATGACCCGCTGTTCACCAAGCGGTATTACGAAAACATCGTGAAGCCCTGGTGGCCGTTCCCGTTCTTCGTGCTGCAGCGGACGCTGCGGCAGGCATCGGGAAAGGGCCTCAATGCGACCTGGGCGGAGATAGCGGCCGCGCAGCAGGCCGCGTGGGCGGCGGACGAAGCCGCACGCGGGCCGTTCGGCACGCCGGTGCAGATCACCAGCCCGGGTAGGTTTTACACCGAGTATCTAAGTCCGGAAGCTGCCGGGAACGACGTTTACGCCGTTCGCCAGGGACAGTCTCTGGCACCGCAGTTGATAAGGGTGCGCCCTGACGGGCAGGTGACTGCCGTCCGTCCTTTCGCCACCGGTACGAGCGCATTGCGCTATTCCGAGAGCCTGGAACGGCTGTTCTGGAGCGAGATCACACCGGACCCCCGGTGGTCGCTCAAGTCCGATTCGCACGTGTTCTACCTTGAGCCCGGAAGCAAGAAGGCACATAAGCTCACGACAGACGGCAGCCTGTCCAACCCAGCCCCGGCTCCGTCCGGGACGGAATTGGCCGTGACGGAGTATACCGTACAGGGAAGGTCCGCTGTCCGCATCATAGACGGCCGTGACGGAAGGACGCTCAGGCACTATGCCGCGCCGGACGGCATGCAGGTCGTGGAAACGGCATGGCTGGCCGGAAGGCCAGTCGCCAGCGCCGTTACTGACGGAGGTTTTGCATTCTACGATGTCATGGACGGATTCCGCCAGCTGACGGACCCGATGCCTGTCAAGATAAAGCAGCTGAGAACCGTTCCGGACGGCGTCCTGTTCGTCTGCGACCGCAATGGCGTGAACGAGCTTTACCGACTTTCCGTCACGGGAACATCTTCCCCTGCCTCCGTAGTCCGGCTGACAAACAACCGCTTCGGAGCATCCGATTTCCTGCCGTCGGGAGACAGCCTGGTCTTCGCAGCCCTTTCAACTGAAGGCAGGATGCTCTATCGGGAGCCGCTGGCGGCACCGCGCGCCATCAGCGACGGCTCCTGGCCTGTCGCCGACCGGCTGTCCGAGCAGGAGGCCTCAATCTCCGTCTCTGCCCCTGCAAGTGAAGCCGCATTCTCCGCTCCCCGTCCTTACCGCAAGCTCCCCCATCTGCTCCGCCTGCACTCCTGGGCACCGGTATTCATAGACTTCGATGCCGTATCCAGCTTCAGCTTCGAGACGCTCTCCTCAACCGCTGGGCTTGGAGCTACGGCCTTCTTCCAGAACGACCTGGGCACCGCCAACGCCATAGCGGGTTATTCGGCACGGAGAGAAATTGTAGACGATTCGCCGCAGTGGAACCATTCCTTCCACGGACAATTCACCTACAGCGGCCTGTATCCGGTCATCGAGATCAGCACTGACATCGGAGGGAACCTCGCCCGCAGATACATGTGCAACAGCATCCTGCACGACGGGCGCAAGACGCTTACCCTCCAGTCGAAAGAGACCGACACCCCGTCTGTCAGGACACAGGCATCGGTCTATATCCCGTGGGATTTCTCCAAGGCAGGATGGTACCGAGGTCTGGTCCCCCGGCTGGATGTCATCTATTCCAACGACATTGTCAATACCTCCGAGATCTTCCATGACCTGATCGACATGATAGGTGAGAAGCCCGGGCTTGTAAGGGTCCCTGTCGGAGTGGGCCCGGGGCGGCGCGTGCCGCTGGTGCGCACCGCCGGCGCCCTGCGCGGCTACGCGGTGCTCGGCCGCGCCCGTTCCGCCATCTACCCGCGCTGGGGCATCGGCGCCGAGACCGGCGTCGGCATGCGCCCCGGGGCCACCGACATGTTCGCCCCCTCGGCATACGCGTATGTGTACGGATACATTCCGGGACTGATGGAAACTCACGGCACGAAGATCACCGCCGTCTATCAGACACGTTTCGACGGAAGGTTCCCGGATGGTATCGTGAACATCCTCCCGAGGGGCATGAGCGGCGTTTCCGGGCTTCAGTCCTTCTTGCTTTCAAGGTATGTTTCACAGGCCAAGCTTACACTGGACTACGCCATGCCGCTTGTTCCCGTCGACTGGTCCGGCCTCGGCCCCGTGGCCTATGTCCGCAATTTCGAACTCACGCTCCACGCTGACGGATGCTTCCTCATGAAGCCTTCAGACCTGCAGGGATACACTGCCGGCAAGTTCCTGTACAGCGCCGGAGCCGACCTGGCCGTCCGCCTCGGCAATCTCCTTTGGATCCCCTATGCCGCACGCATCGGTGTCTCCTACAATTACAACGGCGGAGCGGTCGTCCCTGAACTTGTCGACCGTGATTACAAGATCCAAAGCCACCGCTTCGGCTTAGTATTCACAGTCGACATGCCTTGATCCCCAACTACATCTGTGCCCTGGTCCAAGGCTCCTCGGCCTTCTTGATCTGCTCGAGGAAATGGGCCTTGAGGTCGGTCCAACGGTAATAAGGGCCGGAGACGGGTTGGACATCGGGGATAAGGACCTCCTTCTCGTTGTAGAGGACCTTGGTCAGGACCTCACCCTTCTTGTTGCGGTAGAAGATCATCTGGCAGTTGGCGGCCATGCCGATCTGGAAGAAGGAATACCAGCCCATATTGTGGGCCTGCTGGTACGGCATGATACGATGCTGCGGGTCGTCAATGCCCATCAGGGCGAAGAGGGGCAGAAGGGAGGTGTCGTGACCGAAACGCAAGTCGGCGGCACGGTGGCTGCCGGGCTTGATGGCGGCGTCCGCCTTATCGATGAAATCCTGAAGGAGCGGACGGATGGCATAGCGGATGACGTCGCCGTTCTCGACGGAGCCGCCCCACATGCGGTAGATATTGTCATTGCCGCTGGCCCAGAAATAGACCAGCTCCTGGGGGGTGAAATATTTCCTGTAGATGTCGACACCGAGGAAGTCGATGACCTGACAGAGACCTCCGGCGGTATAGATCGCGCGGACGAAGCTCTCGGGGTTGCCGAGGGCGGCGAGGGCAGCGTCATAATCCTTGAACAGAGGGGTCAGGAAGCGCTTGAAATCATAGCCGGGAGTGCCCGAAGCGGGAGTATACGCACGGGGCGCTGCAGAAGCGGTCGGTGGACGGAAGCCGGCCGGCATAGCAGGGCGCTCCCTGGGCGCCTCGCCGGGCCTGCGGACGCTGAGGCTGGGGTTGATGTAGGACATGAACCTTTCCGCGCTGGTGAATGAGAAATCGTGGTCGGGACATTTCACCGTCAGGCTGTTGGTGAAGTTGCACATACTGACGATGCAACGGAAATTGGTGCTGGAGAAGCTGTTGATCTCCATGCGGTCCTTGTCCTTGAACACAGGAGTGAAGCGCTCATACATCCTCTGGGCCAGCAGTTTGTGCTCGCGCGCACCGCGGGGGGTAAGGGAACCTTCCATGCCCTTGTGGGCCTCCACAACGGCATTGACGTCGGAATAGAGAGCCTTCCCGGCATCGGTGAGAAGGTTCAGGGAGTCAAGATATGCGAAGCCCTCAATGGCGGCGCGGGCAAAGGTGGAGTTCTGCTCGTAACGGGAGCCGTGACGTCCGTAATGTGAGATGTAGAACGGCTTGAAACCCTTCGGGGCCTTGGTGTCGACAATGGGATCGAACTCGTAGGAGTGCATGTTGTTGGCTGCCCTGTCGGGGTTCTCGGTGAAGAGTCTCACGGCATCTTCCTGGGCGCCGAGGCTGAGGCAGAGGGCCATCAGCAAGGAAAAGACAAACAGCTTTTTCATATCGTTAGATTTTATGATGATTATCTAAAAAAACGTTCGACGAAGGCCGCGTCCACCCGGGCGAAGCCTGCGGCCGCGGCCGCCATCCCGGGGTTGCGCTTAAGTATCCCCCGACAATCCTCATAGACGTTGAATCCCACGGCCACCATCTGCATCTGTCCGTCGAGAGGGTACGCAAAGGTCATCTCATTGTCCGCACCGTCCAGCTTCAGGAAACGGAACGCTGCGTTCAGGATATCCTCCGCACGGTCCTTGCGGCTCTCCGCCACTTCGATACGGCTTACATACTTGGCCATTTCCATGACCACGTCGTCAAGTCCCGCGTCGAAGACCTTGACCTTCTCTATCAGCGACCCTGGGTCGTCCACGAAGCGCGCAGTATAACCCTTCATCTCTTCGAGTCCGCCGTAAGCCTCCCGGACCTTCCGTTCAAGCTCCTCCGAGCCCCCGGTAAGCCAGACCATCAGCCGTTCCGAAGGATCGTGATACAAGGTCTGGCTGCGCAGCAGGTTCCTGGCCCCGCAGTGCTGGCATTCCCATACGAACAACGACCCGTCGAGTACCCGTGCTTTAAGCTCAGGATTATCAACGGCGTTTATGCTATCGTATGTAATGACGGAATTCCGTGCGCCACAGTGGCTGCAGGAGACTTCTGCCCTTGATGTCATCGGTCGTTAATTATAGGCTATGTGACAAAAATAAGAAAAAAATGCTATTTTTGCTATGTTTAACGCTAAACCCAAACCGTTATGAAAGAAAATTGGAAATCTGATGATTGGATGGCCTGCTGGATAGGTTTCATCATCATCTTCATCGGCGCGGTCGCTGTCCTGACCGGCTGGTTCGATTTCTCCGCCCTCAAATTCGGCACATGGACCCTTGGCGAGAAAGCCGCCACTGCTTCGAGCCTCTGGAGTCAGTTCACCTGGGGATTCCTTGGCAAGCTCATCCTGACCTGCGCCGTGCTCATGGTGCTTTTCGCCGGAGCGGTCAAGATCCAGGGGGGCGATCTCAAGAAGTACATACCGGCATTCCTAATGCTGTTCTTCCTGGCAATCATCGTCCGCCTCATCAGTGCGGAGTTCACCCTCAACCGCTATCTCGAGTGGGCTTTCTGGGCTCTGATCGTCGGCCTGCTGGTTTCCAATACCGTCGGAGTCCCCGAGTGGCTCAAGCCTGCCGTACGTACAGAGTTCTACATCAAGGTCGGTCTCGTGGTCATGGGATTCTCCGTGCTCTTCAGCAACATCGCCAAGTTCGGACTCTACGGTCTCGGCATCGCATGGATCGTCACCCCGATCGTCATCCTCTTTATGTGGTGGTTCGGCACCAAGGTCCTGAAGATCAAGAATAAACCCTTGGTCATCACCCTGGCTTCCGCGACTTCGGTCTGCGGTACTTCCGCCGCCATCGCTACGGGCGCGGCCGCCAAGTGCAAGAAGGATGACCTTTCCATCGCCATTTCCATCTCGATCATATTCACCATCCTGATGATGGTGTTCGAGCCCATGATCATCCGTGCCTGCGGCATGAACCAGCTCATGGGCGGCGCGCTCATCGGCGGCACCGTCGACTCGACGGGCGCCGTGGTGCTCGCCGGCAACGCCCTCGGCCCAGAGGCTGAGCAGGCCGCCGTGCTCGTCAAGAGCATCCAGAACATCCTTATCGGCTTCATCGCCTTCTTCGTGGCCATCTTCTTCGCCACCCGCGTGGAGAACAGCGGCGCACAGAAAGTCGGCGCCGGCGAGATCTGGAAGCGTTTCCCGAAGTTCATCATCGGTTTCTTCGTGGCTTCCCTGCTGGCTTCCTTCCTGTTCCAGCCCGTCTTCGGCGGCGACCAGGTGAGCGCCATCAACAAGGTCCTCGACCAGTACAAGAACTGGTGCTTCGTCCTTGCTTTCACCAGCATCGGCCTCGACACCAACTTCAAGGAGATCGCCAAGCAGATGCAGGGCGGCAAGGTCCTGTGGCTCTATATCGTCGGCCAGATCTTCAACATCGCCCTGACGCTCTTCGCCGTGTGGTTCCTGCTCAGCGGCGTGGTCTTCAAGGTTCCCGTGCTTGACCTGTTCAAGTAGTGGGCCCGAAAGGAAAAAAGATATTCAAAATAGCCACGGCGTGCGTCGCCGTGGCTGTTTTGATTGTTGCAATCGTCATCATGGTCCGGGGAGCAGGGCTCTCGAAGGACCTGGATTTCGGGGCGGGAGCTTACTACTATGCCGACATCCCTGAATTCGAGAAATATGTCGGCGGGGAGAGCAATCCCACATCCATCCCCTACATCGTCTATGTCCTGCTGTTCCTCGCCTGGGGGGCGCTGATGTACGCACTCTGGAAGTGGATCGACCGGCACTGATGCCGGTTTTTTTGTTCCCTGCTGTGGACTTTATGCTTTCTTCAGCGTAACTATTATCAAGCCTCCGGGAGCATTGGTATCTCCTTGGTATTTGCCCTGATCCTTCAGGTCCTGAAGGTATTTGGCGGCAGAGGAGCCTTTCATCACCTCTATAGATTTTATGTTCTTGGGGTCGAGCTTCCTGAAGTCGTCCGAGCTTGTCTGTTTGCCGTCCACGATATAGACTATATCATCCACGGACAAGGAAGGATCGGTGGTCCTTATGTTTATCGACGGTTGGCTCTTATCTCCGACCGTAACCGATGTGGCATTGTTGAAATCATTGTCAAATATGGCGACCACGGGATTCTGGGCCCCGTCAGTCTTCGTTGTGATGAGATGTATGCGGGTCGGTACGCCTCCTACGTTTTCCCTCTGGATACTATAAGCACGGATGGTCTTGCCTGCGAGCTGAGAACCGTCGAAGTTCTCGACTTTGGTAAGGTCAATCAGATAAATGTCGTTCGTGTCCGCCTGGGCGGGGATGGAAGCAGCGTTCAGCGCAAGGGCGCAAATGGTGGTAAGGATAATGCTTGTCATAATCTGTGTTGTTTTATTCTGTTGAAGCCAGGGACAGGGCACCGGTATCCCCGTCCTTTGACATGATGAATGGCAGGTCGCTTCCGTCCTTGAGGTGGACGGTCACCAGGAAATTGGCCCCGGAGGGCACGGCGGTGACGGACTCGATGTCGCCGAGGCCGAGGTTGGCTATGGCGCTGAGGCTCTCGGCGACCTCCAGCGGCGTGAAGGCCGGGGCCTCCTGCGCCGCGGGGCGCAGCAGGAGGAAGAGCGCGAGCGCGGCGGCCGCGGCGGCGCAGCTCCAAAGGAGCCGCCTGTCGCGCCGGGCCGCACCCGCTTGCCGCTCCGGCCACTGCCCCTTTAACCTTCGATCGCTGGTAGAAGGTTGTTGCCTTTCCCCGTGTAGCCGTCGACCGCTGGTCGAAGGTTGCGTGGCGAAGGCGCGCTCGCTGGCGGCCAGGAGCGCCTCGGGGCGCTCCGCCAGCAGGAGCCGCGCCACGTCGGCTTCATCCGCCTCGGGCGCGTGCTCCGCGAAGTACTCCGCCAGGAGCATTTCCTCGCGGGCATCCGTCTCCGCCTCGAGGTAACGGGCTATCAGTTCACCGCGTATATTCTTATCCGTCAGGTTTTCCATCATATTTCCTTTTTCAATTGTTCAAGCATTTTGCGTCGTGCTGCTGAGATTGTCGTCTTCACACTGTCCTTGGGTTTACCCGTGGCGGCAGCTATCTCGTCGAGCGACAAACCGTCTGTGTTCCTCAATTTCAGACAGATACGCTCGGTATCGCTCAAGCCGGCGTAGAGGCGGCGCCTGATCTCGACAAAGTCGGACAGGTCCGTAGCTGCCGTAGCGGGGACGCCGCCTTCGTAGGCATCGCCCCGCAGGGGCTGATGCCGCAGCTTGCGGCGCCGGTAATGCGCGACGCACACTGTCTTCGTTATCTTCACGGCCAGTGCCTCTGCATCCCGTACCGGGTAACCGCTCCCATACAGGCCCCACAGGTCAGTCAGCGCCTCCTGTACGATATCCTCGGACTCATCTCCGCCAGCCGCATTGAAGCGGTTGAACGAGCGCGCCACTGCAAGCAGTTTCGCGCGGACGCATTCCGAGAATATGTCGAATTCCTGTCTGGTCATTCCTATCGTTTCTACATTATGGTAGCACAACGGACACAAAAGTAAAACAATAAATAACATAATGCGTGCAATGTAACCTATTGGTTTTCTGGCATAAAAGCAATGTTCCTGTTCTGAAATCAGAACAGGAACATTGTCTATTTACCTATGTTCCAGGCGATTACATTGCACGGCACTCTTGTCAGATCCTCGGTTTCTGGATGACGCGTATGACCAGGGAGATGAAATAAACGATGAGTCCGTAGAAAAAAGGAATCATCAAAACCTTGAGGCCGCCGCAGAGGACGGCGGTAGAGACGTCGCCGAACCTCTGTAGTACATCGAATACCTGCAGCAATCCCAAAAGGGTTGCGAAAGCGGAAACCACCAGCGCACCGATACCGATCTCCTTGACCCAGCGGGGAGCCTTCCACGCGGCGAGGAGAAGCAGGATAAGGAAGACGGAGATGATAATCATATATCCAAGACCGCCTTCAACGAACAATTGACCGATGGACGCGCGCGTCCTCTCGATGGTCTCCGAATGTGTTACACCCAGAGAATCCACAACGTAATATACTTCTTCTTTCATGACTATTTGTTGTTTTGGTTCGACACAAAGTTACGGCAAGTCTGCCGATTTCTCCAAAGTTGAAACCTTCTCCAGGCGTGTCAAAACCCTCTGTAAGACATTTAGCCTTGCAGACACTGCTGAAAATGTCTATTTTTGTTTTGAGATGAAGACAGTCGGACGCATTGCATATTGGCTGGCGGCCATCGTTGTTCTCGCCGCCATCCTCGTCAGCCTGGACTATACAACGGTCCAGGCCGTCCTCGTTTCGTTGCTGTTCTGCCCCTGCGCTCTCGCGCTGGAGTTCTTCATGCCTCAGGCCAGGAAACCGATGGACAAGGTCTATCTGTCACTTGCCGTCCTCGTTTCAGTCGTCCTACTGATCATTATCCTGCACTATTGCGTATTGTACGGTGTTACATCCGACAGACCTATTGTGGACAAGAAGGACATTCCACCCATGCTGATCAATCCGGCATTCCTGGGGCTGATCCTTACCGCACTTTCTGTCGGTGATTTCTTATGGGCGAAATGGCTGTCCGGGCGCTTCAAGGAGCAGGACCGTACCGTCACTTTCTTTTCCGACCGCCAGAGCGTCACGCTCAAGGTTGCGGACATCGCATACGTCGAGTCTAACGATACCGAAGTCCGTATCATCACCCAGGCCGGAGAGTCGTACCGCAACAAGACCGGTATCACCCAATGGGAAAACCTCCTGGGCGAAGGCTTCCTGCGCATTCACCGTTCTTATCTGGTGAATGTCACTTCCGCCAAACAGGTTTCTGCCGACACGGTTTCGGTCGGAGAGACCAAACTCCCTGTATCGCGCAAATACAAGGAGTCCGTCATCTCTGCCTTCAGCAGCCTGTAGGGCACAAAAAAGGCCCGGTGTGATGCGGGCCTATCATTTATTCTCTAGTCAAGCTTTCGCGCGCCGTCGGAGATGACGACGTCGTAGACCTTCGGTGCGTGGCCGAACTTTGCCGTGAACTGCTCGACGGCAGCGTCTACGAAGGGCTGATAGAGCTCCTTCTTGACGAGGTTGATGGTGCAGCCGCCGAAGCCGCCGCCCATGACGCGAGAGCCGGAGACGTCCATCTTGCGGGCAAGCTTGTTGAGGAAGTCGAGCTCTTCGCAACTGACTTCGTAGAGCTTGCTCATGCCGAAATGAGTCTGGTACATCATCTCGCCGGCAGTCTCATAGTCTCCGCGCTCAAGGGCGTCGCAGACGTCCAGCACGCGCTGGACCTCGCCGATGACGTACTCCGCGCGGAGGAAATCCTCCTCCGGAATCTCGGCACGCACTTCCTCAAGCCAGACACGTTTAGCGTCGGAGAGGAACTCTACGTCGGGATGGTTCTTGCGGATGGCGGCCGCGGCGTTCTCGCAAGAAGCGCGGCGCTTGTTGTAGGCCGACGAGGCGAGCTCGTGCTTGACACAGGAGTCAAGCAGCACGAGCTTGTAGCCGGCCGCTTCTGGATCGAAGGGGAAGTATTTGTACTCCAGCGTCTTGCAGTTGAGGCGGATAAGGCATCCTGCCTTGCCGAAACAGGAGGCGAACTGGTCCATGATGCCGCAGTTGACACCGCAGTAATTGTGCTCGGTGGACTGGCCGATCTTGGCGAGCTCGAACTTGTCGATACCGTTACCGTTCAACTCGTTGATGGCAAAGGCAAAAGTGCTCTCAAGGGCGGCCGACGAAGAGAGGCCCGCGCCGAGCGGGACGTCGCCGGCGAAGACCGTGTCGAAGCCGGCGACCTTGCCGCCGCGCTTGGCCGTCTCGCGGCATACGCCGAAAATATAGCGGGCCCAAGCCTGCTCGGGCTTGTCTTCCTCTTTGAGGCCGAACTCTACGAACTCGTCATAGTCGAGGGAATACGCCTTGACCTTGTCCGTCCCGTTGAGCGCTATCTCCGCCATGATGCCTTTGTCAATGGCTCCGGGGAATACATATCCTCCGTTATAGTCAGTATGTTCACCGATAAGATTGATGCGTCCTGCCGATGCGAACACTTCTCCGTCGCGCCCGTAAAGGGTGCGGAATTTCTCCTGGATTCTCTCTTTCATTGCCATGGTTATAGTTTTTTGCGTTATCCTTTTTGCATTCTTACAAATTTACGAAAAGATTGTCATACTTCTTCCTGCTCCTTCCGCTTTTTTCTATCCCATTTCCTCCGCCAAGCCATCACCCTTTCCGTCTCCTATTTTCCCAGCCGCCAGAAGTAACACCCCTCCGTCGCCTCAAAAGGTTGACTTTCCCAATCGCTTCGAACATCTTGTACATAAAATTGCGATTCTTTGAATTGTGGCTGTACAAGAGGATACTGTTTCCAACTGTTTCTCCCATTTCGTTTGCTTCTTGTACACAAGATCTCATTCATAATGCTTATTGTTGTACATGCTGTTTAATCATTCATTGCTAGACAACGTCTGATCTGCTCCTTACCACAATGGAAACGCCTGTGTAATTCATTCGCCAGGCATATCTTTTCTTCGTTGGACAATTGATAGACCGTACGCGGGGTTTTCCCGGATGCTAATTCCATGTCGACAATCCCGCACAGTCTGAGGTCTGTCATTACGGAACGGTTGAAACGCGAACGTTCATTCTGCAGCATATGGAACAAAGAGTCTTCTTTGCCCGAGCCACCGGTGAAGAGTGGTGATTCAATATTCTCAAGGGTAACCGGAGGACAAGAGACGGAGTCCATGTCCTGTTCCTTTACCCAGTCTTCCCCGCTTTTCCTGGAAAGCATATAGTTGAATGCCTGAGGAGTGGAATACAAGCTTTCAACCATTGCCGTTTCCAATACCGATTCGCGCAGAAAGACCCCTTCCGTTCCCATCTTCCAGGACGGATCGAATTCTGCACGTCGCGGAAGGGACATCCGTATTTGTTCACTTGTCAGCAAACGAGGTGAAAAATCCTTTCCAAGATCTTTCCTGAAGAATGCGTTGGCAGAACAATACGGATATGCAAACGGAGTTGCGCTGATCCCATGATGGACAGGATTCTTCAATACATAAGTAATTGCCGATACCTGGTGTCTTAGGCCGTCTATCTCCTGCATGAAGAAGCCTTTTTCTCCCAAGGATCCTGTTCTGCCATACTTATTGTTGAAATATTTTGTATAGGACGTCCTATGGATATGCATCAGTTCCCTCGGAAGGGAAGTAAGATAACAGCCGTGATGGTGGGTCGAGATAAATGCCTCCGCCAGACAGATGCTGTCAGTTTTATACAAGGCTGAACACAGGGAATTGAACGCGTAGTTCATATCGTCCACATTCCTGAACATCACCTCTCCATGTGATGTGTAGCAAAGATGTTTGAGTGTTTTCATTCGTTTTAGTCTTAGTGGCTTGTACGCTGATTCTCGTTTTGAGGAGGATTTTATGTACAAGCTGTTTGTGTTTCGTGTTGTTTTCTATTATTAGCCCACCACTTGTACATGTAGTTTCTATTCTGGATGATTCTTTTGTACAAGCTGTATTTGGGTGAAGGGAAAGAGGGTGCATCAGGCAAGGTGACATGGACGAGGATGGGGCGGTGGTCACTGACGCCGCCGAGGTAGCGGGGGCCGGAATAGGTCCGGAGGGGCTTCTCGCCGGAGTGGGCGGCGTCACGCTCCGTCAGGAACGGAGGTTCCAGGACGGAGAAGGACGCCGCATCCGCCAGCGCCGGCGATACAAAGCACAGATCGATCAGCTGCCACTCCCCGTTGAAACGAATGCTGCCTTGTCCCCGTAAAGATGGTCTGCCATCAGTGGATAATGCAGAAGATCGATCATTTCCGAAGTCATCGTAGAGGGTCCTTTGTTGGCGTTGGCTGGCGTCCTCGGAAGGGGATGCCGCCAGCTCACGTCTGCTAGTACCCCTGGCGGGGGGGGCCGACCCGTTCCGGGTAAATGCTCGCTCGGCGGCATCCCCCTCCGAAGACAGTCTTTCCGTACGGTTTTCATGTGCTGTTGCCGGCTCGGTCATCCTACAAAGGGAAAAAGCCGGGAGGAGGCGGGTGAAGAGGGGGTTGTCCGGGGTGTCGTTGAAGTCCCCTACGGCGACGGACAAAGGCCAGCCGGAGGCGGCCAGGGAGTCGCCCAGGGCCCGCAAGCGGGCCACGGCGACCTCACGCCGCCAGTCCGTCTCCCCGCCGCCATATTTGGACGGATGATGGTTTACCAGCACCGCAAGGCTGTCCCCGGCAGCCGTAATGAACTGCGTCAGCAGGATGTCTCGGGTCTGAAGTCCCGGCGCGCTGACCCGGCAAGGCTTCGCGCTCACCAGCGTGAGCCTGGAAGCCCTGTACAGCAGCGCGCAATCAATCCCCCGTGGATCCGGAGAGTCGAAATGCACGATCTTGTAGTCCAGTTTACGCAATGCCGTCTTGGTCACAAGCTGCGTCAGGACAAACCCGTTCTCTACCTCCGCCATTCCCACGACATCAGGCAAAGAGGTATAGGCATTATTGTCGCCGCCTCGTACCGTTCCGCTTCCCACCCACAAAATAGTTTTTGCGACAGCGTGGCATTTCCTGTAGAATCTTGCCTTGCTCCATCGTCTCGGCCCTGTAGCCGAAAACTCCGCGTCGGACTCCCCCGTCCCGTCATCCTTGAAATCGAAAAAGTTCTCCATATTCCAGAACATCACGGTGATCTCTCTTCCGGTACCCGCTGATTCCGTTGCCCCAAACAAAACCGCCCCGGCCAAAAACACAACAGGGACAATCAATACTATCGTTTTCATTATCATTGTTTTAAATAAACCTTTTCAAACAGTTTTGCCCCGGGAAGAATACAATGCATGTTGGGGTGTCGGATTGCGGCGATGGAGGGAAGCGATATGGCCGAAGGGGTACAACGCTGACCAAGCGACGGGGCAGGAGTAAAAATAGGATAAGGATTCGTATTAATCCTACAAATTCGTACCTTTGTGCAACAAAAGAATGAATTTGTATGTCACTGAAATGCGGTATAGTCGGTCTTCCGAACGTCGGTAAATCCACTCTCTTCAACTGTATCAGCTCAGGAAAGGCCCAGAGCGCCAATTTCCCCTTCTGCACCATAGAACCCAACCTCGGCTCCACAAACGTTCCCGACAAGCGCCTGGAGGCCCTGTCGAAGCTCTGCCAGCCGAAGCGCACCATCCCGGCCACGGTCGACATCGTCGACATCGCCGGCCTGGTCAAGGGCGCCAGCAAGGGCGAGGGCCTCGGCAACCAGTTCCTGGCCAATATCCGCGAGACCGACGCCATCCTGCACGTCCTGCGCTGCTTCGATGACGGCAATATAGTCCATGTCGACGGCAGCGTCGATCCGGTCCGCGACAAGGAAGTCGTGGATGCCGAACTGCAGATCAAGGACCTCGAGACCGTGGAGTCTCGCCTGGCAAAGGTGCAGAAGCAGGCCAAGATGGGCTCCGACAAGGAAGCCCGCAAACTGGCTGACCTGCTGGAGCGCTACCGCGCGGCGCTGCTCGAAGGCAAGTCCTGCCGTACTGTCGTCCCCGTCAACGAAGAAGAGGAGGCCCTGGCCAAAGACCTTTACCTCCTCACGAACAAACCGGTGATGTATGTCTGCAATGTCGACGAGGCCTCAGCCGCGTCCGGCAACGCCTACGTCGACGCCGTCCGCGAGGCCGTCAAGGACGAGAACGCGGAAATCCTGGTCATCGCCGCCAAGACCGAGTCTGAGATTGCAGAGATCGAGGACTACGACGACAGGCAGATGTTCCTTGAGGAACTCGGTCTGGAGGAGTCCGGCGTAGTCCGCCTCATCCAGGGCGCGTACCGCCTGCTCGGCCTGCAGACCTTCTTCACGGCCGGGGCCGACGAATGCCGTGCCTGGACCATCCGCAAAGGCGACAAAGCCCCTCGCGCCGCCGGTGTCATCCATTCCGACTTTGAGAGGGGCTTCATCCGTGCCGAAGTCATCAAATACGATGACTATATGACCTACAAGACCGAGGCGGCTGTCCGCGCTGCGGGCAAGATGGGCATAGAAGGGAAGGATTATGTCGTCAAGGACGGCGACATAATGCACTTCCTGTTCAACGTCTAGTTCTGGAGCTGGCCGAGGACCTCGAAGAGGGCCTTGCCATCCACGACCACGGTGCGGTACACCGTGTCATCAACCTTGTAATACTCCACCCCGTCGAGGGTGATGATCTCGTAGTCGTCCGGGAGCTCTGCAATGAGGGCACCAGCCGGAGGAACTATGGTCTGGTACTGTCCGTTGGCGCCTTCGATGAAGAAGATGCCGTCGTCATAGTAGTACTGCTGGTTGGCGTTCGCGTAGCTCTGGAAGAGCCCGAGGCGCGAGGCGAGGTTGTACGACGCGTCGGCAGCGAGATTACCGTTGGCGATGGCAGCGTTCTGGGCTGCGATCGTAGCATTGTTCTGCGCAATGATGTCGTTCTGCTCGGCGATGGTCCTGTAGTTGTCGTTCACGATCCTGTAGGTGCGGCGGACAGTGCTGTAGTAAGCAAAGTCGCAGAGTACGAGGTCGAGGTTGTACAGGGCACGGTCGAAGAAGATGCCGAAGGGCGGCCTGCAGACATAGTAGCAGTCATTCCACCAGCGGTAGTAGATGCCGTCGCAGATATAGTAGTCAATACCCCAATAAGGCCTTACGATGTAGTGCGCGGGCAGGACACGGACCCTGTATCCGAAGAAGTGGGGTCCCCTGTGATAGAACAGGGTGGGACGTCCGTGCTCGATGAAATCGCGCTCGCGGGGATGGATGCGGGGACCGTTGTCTCGCGGCGGCTGCGAGGCGCGGATGTTTCCGCGCGTACCAGCCTGCGCTCCGGGACGATTACCGGCGGCACCCTGCGGGCGGGCCGGCGTGACGGTCCTGGCGGGCCGTCCCGCGGCAGAGCCGCCGGAGCGTGCCTGTCCCGAAGACGACCTTCCGTTCACGGAAGCCCGGCCGTTGCTGCTGCTGGAACGGTTGACCGTTCCGCTGGAGCGGGACGAACCGGACGAGGAGCGGCTTACGCTCGATGAAGAGCGTCCGGTGCTCGAAGACGAGCGGGAGGCCGTTCCGGTGGAGGAACGTCTGTTCTGGGTGCTTGTCGAAGGACGTGCTGCACTGCCGTTGGAACGCGAAGTGCTCGACGAAGAGCGGCTGACGCCCGATGACGAACGGCCGGCGCTCGAGGACGAGCGGGAGGCCGTTCCGCTGGAGGAACGCCTGTTCTGGGTGCTGACCGAAGGGCGGGAAGCCGAACTGCTGGAGCGCGAAGCGCTTGCAGACGGGCGCGAAGCGCTCGAAGACGAGCGGTTTACGCTGGCCGAGGAACGGCTGCTGCTTGAGCGGCCGACGCTCGCGGAAGAGCGCGAGCCGCCGCCGGACGGCCTGGAAACACTTGAAGAAGAGCGGCTGCCGCCGCCACCGTATGAAGAACGTCCGGCACTTGAAGACCGGGAAACGGAACCCGCAGAAGACGATCCGCGGCTGACGGAGGAAGACGACGAACGGCCGCCTCCGCCCCTTGACTGAGCAGATGACTGCTCAGGCGCCATGACCAGGGCGACGGCGATTGCCGCGACCCAAGCGATTCTGAAGATTCTTTTCATATTCTTGTCTGTTTGGTAAACATGTTTTACCAATAGACGGAGCAAGGGGCTTTTTGTTTAAAAAAGATGCACCTCCCGCAAGGGAGATGCATCCTTCATGACCGGTATTCCGGTATGATTCTAGAAGAAACGGGCCCTGTTGTCCTTCACTTCGGCGTCATCCATCATGACGGACATGAGCATCTGGGAATTGTACTGGTTCTTCTGCTGTTCGTAACGGGCGGCGTCATCCTCGGTGTAGAAAGCACCGGTGTCGTGACCCTTGACCTCATAGACATAGACGCCGATGAGACCGGCAACGGGGCCGCTGAGGACACCGACGGGGGTGTTGACGAGAGCACCGACGAACTTCGGGTCGAGGGCGCTGGAGCCGAGGGTGGCGAAGGTAACGCCGGTCTGGCTGCTGATGGTAGCGTCAAGCGCGTCGGCAACAGACTGCAGGTCGGTCAGACCCTTGATCTTCTCTGCGACCTCCTGGGCCTTCTTCTCTCCGAGCTTGGTGTTGTAGAGCTCATCACGGATGCTCGTGGCAGCCTCGGCAACCGTAGCATAACCTTCCTCATGGATACCGTTGAGGAGAGCGATGAAGAAGTAGTTCTGGTTCACGGTGATGATGTCGGAGACATTGCCCGGCTTGTGGTCGAAAGCCCAGCGGGTGAGCTCCTTGGCGTTGTCGATGGCACCATAGGAAGAGGTGGCCTCGGTGACGCGGTTCATCGGGTGAGAATAGACTCCGAGGGAGTCAAGCGCAGCCTTGTAGGCCTCGGCGCTGCCGCCCTTCTTGCCGGTATGGGCGATAGTGGCGAACTTGTTGGCCTTGGCATAGAAGCCGTTGTAGGTCTCGTTGCTGGGAACGGCGGTCTTCTCGAGGATGGCAACCTGCTTCTTGAGGACAGGGGCGGACTTCTCGGAGACGAGGACGACGTGGGTTCCGTAAACTGTGTTCAGCACGAACGGCTTGCCGACGGGAGCCTCGATGACAGATTCGAAACCGGGGATCATATAGGTCTGGGTCATCCAGCCGATGGATCCGAGTTCACCGTTTGCAGCGGTGGACTGGTCGGCGGAATAGAGAGCGACGAGGTTGGAGAAACTGGCGTCCTTCTGCGAAGCGACCTGCACGAGGCTGTCGGCCAGATGGGCGGCGTTGTCACCGGTGAGAAGGATATGCTTCACGAATGCGGAATCCGGAACCATCGCGGTATCCATCACCTTGACGGAATAGAAGGTGTCGCCGGTGGTGTAGACCGGGGATGCGCCCTCCTGTCCGGAGAATGCGAACGCGTCGACGTCGGAGTTGATGGTGCCGAGCTCTCCCTCCTTGTACCAGTAGGTGGAAAGAGGACGGTCGGAATTCTTGAGGAGGAAGTTCTTCATGTTGTCCGTAGTGGCGAACTCCTCGTGGATCTCGGCCATCTTGTCTGCTACGGCTGCAATGTCATCAGCAGAAGGGACGACCTCGAACACCACGTACTCAAGGTCGCGGCTGGCGTTCTGACGGAAGAAATCCTTATGGGAATTATAATAATTCTTTATCTCGTCGTCGGAAACGACGATGGTGGAATCGACGGCGTACATGAGAGGGACCATAACGAAGTCAACGTCGGTGGTCTCGTTGTTCTCGGCGATGGCGCGGCGGAGCATCAACGGGTTCTGGTAGGAGCTGGCGTTGAAGAGGGCGCCGTACTTCTGGTAGAACTGCTGGGTATAGACGGAGTTCTGAAGATAGTTCCAGTAAAGCTTGTAGTTGTCGTCGGTGTTCACGAGCCTGACGAAGTCAACGACCATGTCGGGAGAGAAGTTGCCGTTGCCGTCAAGGAACATTGCGTTCTGGGCAATGATGGGAGAAGGGTTGGCACCGGTGGTAAGGTCGAGCATCTCGGCTTCGCCGACGGTGATACCGGCATCCTTGGCTTCCTTGACGAACAGGAACTTGTCGACGAGCGACTGCCAGGCGGCGTCCCTGATCTGGGTCTGCTCCTCCTCGGAAGAGGCGGAGGTACCGGTCATGAGTTCGTTGAGTCTGGTGAAACGCTCTATATCCTCCTGGAAATCAGTGTAGGAAACGGACTTTCCATTGATCTTGCCGACATCGTATTTGGATGACATGGAACGGACCGCGGACTCGATCTGTCCGGGGTCTATGATAAATGAGAGAAGGCCCAATGCAACGATGATTGAGATTGCAAGGCCGAATTTAGTGCGTAGGGTCTGAAGAACAGCCATTGTATTGTTACTTTAATTAAAATTCGATTTGGGGTGCGAAGATAGTGATTTTCTGCTAAAACAACACTATTTTTTAGGAAATGGACCTATAAAATTAACAGAATCAATCATTACCACCGTTGTATCCTGCACCACGACGCCGAAACTGTTGAAGGGACGGAGTATGATGGAATTCCTCGCCTTGTCGTCGGAACGCATCCCGTATCCCTGCATGAAACCGTCCGGAGAATACATCCTGATATAGCAGTCCGTCCATATCTCTCCCTTTCCCTGGTCCCAGTAAAGGGTGTCCGTCTCCATCGTTTCCTGCTTGATGACATTCTGGATGACGACGTTGCCGTACGCGGCCCAAAGTTCTTCTCCTCCGGGCTTAGCCGTCTCATGCAAGGCATTGTCGGAATAAATCGTTGTCTCCAGCAGTCCTTCGTCAGTATAGCTGTATACGGCTATCCCCTTCGGGAAAGTCTCCCTGGACGCCGTATCGTTCTCGAACCTCTCCATAAGGTCCGCCTCCAGACGCATCACTATCACGCCGTTCTTGGTCTGCACGGCGAACATGTTGTCTATGGTCTGGAGCGGGACTGTCTTGAGGTCGAGTCTGTCAGCTTCGGCCAGCTTTCCCTTGCAGGAAAACAAGAGGAAAGCAACCGCAGCTGCGGTTGCCATCCTCTTCAATGTATGTTTCAATTCCGGCAAGGAGCGGAAGATTATTTCTGCGTCCTGACAGTGGTGGTGGCCCTCATGCCGCCGCAGGAGACGGTGTAGGACTGGCCGTTGGTCAGGTCATACATGAACGCCTCGGCGGTCTGCGGATAGTATGCGGAGTAGGAGCCGATGAGCTTGTTGGCATCCTCAGTGAGGGAAGGATCGGCGTTCTTGGCCTTCTGCAGGAAATCGACGGCTACCCAGTACGGAGCCCTGCGCTCGATCTCGTTTCCACCGCAGTTGGTCGAACCCCAGATGGTTCCCATCAGGAAGTAGGCCTTGCCTGCGAAAGTAGGATTGAGCTCGAGGGCCTTCTGTGCGGCGGCGTAAGCCTTGGCGTTCTGTCCATTCTTGGAGCAGAAGACCGCAAGCTCGTAGTTGTACTCACCGTCGGTAGCAGCGTCGGACTCGGGATAATTAATAGCTTCCTCCATGTACCTGATGGCCTCGGCTACATTGCCCCTCGAGGAGTTGAGCCTGAAGAGGAAGTATGCGGAGTTGTACGAAGGATCGAGCTTGTACATGTTGGTGACGGCATTGAGATAAAGGTCATTGCCGGTGCAGTCGTCGGTGATGCTCATCATCCTGACGATGTTGTTCACGAGGTCAAGGTTGTTGGGATCAGCCTCGAAGCGGGGGGTGAAGAGCGCGATAAGGTTGTCGCAGGAAGCGACCTTGCTGGTGATGAAGAGGGACTCGATGTCGGTCTTGACCTTCTCCAACTGCTCGGCCTCAGCCTCGCTCTCGGTGGTAGCGTTCTTCAGGGTCTCCATGGAGGTCTGATATGCGTTGATGACATCCTCGGCGTTAAGCTTGCCGGCCTGGAACAGGTCGATGGCGGAGTTGAGGCGGAACAGGAAGAGCTGGGGCTTGGTGGCCTCCTTCAGTTCGCCGATGATCTCCTGGTAGGTGTCATACAGCCTCTGGGGGTTGTCCTTGATATAGTTGTACATGTCCTGTCCCTTGTTGTTGAGGGAAGTGACCTTGTTGTTCGGATAGTACTGGGCCCTGATGTCATAGAGAGTCATGAGCGAGTCGATGACTGCGCGCTGAGCCTCGGCATCCTTGGTCTTGGATATGACCTGCTTGAGAAGGGTGGAACCATGTATGAAGAGGTTCTGGCTGGCCGTAGGAGGGCAGAGGTTGTAAGCCTTCCTCCAGTTGGGAAGGGCCTCGTCGTAATTCTTCTGCTTGTAGTACTCCGAATAGTAGGAGAGGTACTTGATACACTCTGCGCTGTCTGCTCCGTATTTACCCTGAGCCGACATCTTTGCTCCCGGGAGGAGCAGGGCAATGGTCAAAATTGCAAAAATCGTCTTTTTCATATCCTGAATAGTGTTAGTTTTTTCAAATCATCCTACATATAAGTCAGTTTCCGGAACCACATGTCGTGGAAACTGAATCCCACCGTGAAGTTGACATAACGTTCGCGGATCATGTTCCCGGCGGTCGACGCCCTCTGGCCGAGGCCGACCGCGAAGGTCAGGGCGTTGTAGTACCTGAATACCGGGAGTGAAGCACCAAACGTAAGGCCGATGTCCTTAATCTGGTTTCCATCCACCGCGAAGCGCGAGTCTTCGTAATAGGCGCCGACCCTGTACGCGCATCGCTTGTAGTAGTACCTGATGTCATTCCTGTTCGGAACTATTTCAAAGCCGGCCCTGTACGTCTGTGATACCCTTGTATCGAAGTACGAAGAGCCTTTCACTGCAAATCCCTTCGCAACATCCATACCAGAATGCGTCCAGTCGGACCTGGAATAGTTGATTTCGGCTCTCCAATTGTCTGAGTGATTGAAGGAAAGGCCTATTCCGATCTCATTCGGGACCGAGACTCCGCCCATGGTCCTGCCGAGTGTATCACGGGAGAAACGCAGGGTGTCGGACTGTGCGCTGCCTACCGAAATGCGGTAATCCTCGACCGTTCCCTTGAGATTGATACCGGTGGAGTAAGTGGCTCCGATGCCTATGGTGTTGTTGTTTCCAACCGGCTGCTCATACTGGAGTCCGAACTTTGCGGAACTGCCCCTGAGTACAAAAGTATTGCCGGAATTGATATTGCTGTATGCCGACTTTGCGAAAGAGAATACACTCTCCTTGGCTATCTTTCCGAAAAGTATCCGTCCTTCCACACCCAGGGAAAGCCTTCTCCACAAGGTAACTGCCGTGGAACCGAAAAGCTGGTAGGTGCCGCCCGTTCCGGCGGAATAGTAAACGGCATTGCCGGTATTGCCTATGACTGCGGGATCATCGAGGATATACGAATACCTGTAGCCCGTGGAAGAATAAGGGGCTATGCCGACCAGCATCGCCGAATAAGGGTAGAAGAGCGGGACGGAAATGGTTATGCTATTGACATTGAAGGTATTGTTGGCGGAGGACATGTCCCCCTGCCGGAAATACCTGTTGGACTGGTTCACCGACATATCGGCCATGAAAGCAAGGGAATCCCTCGCGGTGATGGATGCCGGGTTGAGGTAATTGATATAGCGTTTGTTCCTGGTGGCTATGCCGACACCACCCATGCCCTTGTTGTACGCTGAGCCTTGGGTAAAAATGTCGCCTATTCCGAAAATGGAATAGGGAGTGAAGCCGGTATAGGCTCCGTCCTGCGCATGCAGGGACAGCCCCGCGAGAGTCATCGCGAAGGACACGGCCAGGATCTTACAGAGTCTTCCTTTCAACATACTCGTCCGTGATTAACGCCAAACCTATCAATACCAGGTTACAAACTACAAAGATGGAGTTTTTCATCCTTTTTGCAAAATAATTCGCATCTCCGCCTGTAAATACGACGATATTGTCCGGTCTGGAATCGACGTATCCCTGTATTTCAAACATTATGCCCGAAATGACTCCAGCCTCGATCGAGGACTGCGTGGACATGCCGGTCCGAGGGGGATTGTCAGGGATGTTGACAGAGGGAAGGGCCTTGGAATAGCGGTTCACAGCCTTGAAGCGAGTCCGGCAACCGAGTGAGATGTTTCCGCCCAGGTAAGTCCCGTCCGCATCGATGAAATCTATGGTCAGCGTCGTACCGAAATCCATCAGTGTACAGGGTTTCCCCTTGAAAAGATAACGGGTCCCGATGATGGCCGCGGCGCGGTCAAAAGTCAGGTGGGAGGGAATGCCGTAATCCGCCAGGATCCCGCTGTGCGAAGGGTCAAGAAGCAGGAGGTCGGGACATGCCTTGCGCATCCTCTTCTCGTCCGCGGCTGGTATGTCGTATACCGAAGCAAGGACTACGGTCGAAGGTTTTTCCTTTTCGATGAGAGAAATGATGAACTCTGTCTTCTTCTCACCCTGGTAACGGAAAGTCTTTCCGAGGGTCATCCCCTCGGAAAGCGCGGCCTTGAGCGCCGTATTACCCGTTTCTATCAGAAGATTCTGCATGGCCAGGAATACAAAATGCGAATTTACTCAATTATCGGAGTTTTTTCAAGATGGAATAGGCCTTTTCCATCGAATCAACGCCTCTCACCACCAGTTTCAGCCTGTTCTCAACCTGCTTGAGACTGAACATGGGATTCCTGCCGACTTTCTCCATGACATCCTTGAAAACGGATGAACGGTAGTACGGCGACATGGGATTCGAGATGAAGAAGAATATCATCATGCCGTTCTTGATGATGATCTTGTCGAATCCGAGGGAAGCTCCGAGATTTCGCACCTTGACGACAAAGAGAAGGTTTTCCACCTCGGGCGGCAGCTTGCCGAAGCGGTCCGCGGTCTGGACCGCGAAACGGTCTATCTCCTTCTCGGACATCATTGAATCAAGCTGCTTGTATATCCTTATCTTCTCCGCATTGATATCTATGTATTCATCCGGAATGAATGCCGGCTTGTCCGTCTCGATGGTACAATCCTCGGTGAAGGTGTTTCTCGAACTTCTGGTAGTAATACCGGTTTCAACTCCCAGTTCCTCCATGGCCTCGGCCAGGATCTTCTGGTAAGTCTCATAACCCATGTCCATGATGAAACCGCTCTGCTCCGCTCCGAGCAGGTTTCCGGCGCCGCGTATGTCGAGGTCCTGCATGGCGATGTTGAAGCCGCTGCCGAGATCCGACAACTCCTCGATAGCCTTGAGGCGCCGGCGGGCGTCATCGGTGATGGTAACGAGCGGAGGTACTATGAGGTAGCAGAATGCGCGGCGGTTGGACCTGCCCACACGCCCGCGGAGCTGGTGCAGGTCGCTAAGGCCGATGTTCTGCGCCTGGTTTATCAGGATGGTGTTGGCGTTCGGGATATCCAGACCGTTCTCAATGATGGTAGTACAAAGGAGCATGTCATAGTCTCCCCGCATGAAATCAAGCATCCTGTTTTCCAACTCCTTGGACTCCATCTGTCCGTGCGCCACGCATATACGCATGTCCGGAACCAGACGATGGAGAATCTCATGGATGGAAGACAGTTCTTCCACTTTGTTATGAAGGAAGAATATCTGCCCTCCCCTGTCGAGTTCGTAGTTGATGATGCTCTTTATCTCCTTCTCATCGAAAAGGATTATCTCAGTCTGGACAGGAATGCGGTTAGGCGGAGGAGTATTGATGATGGAAAGGTCACGAGCACCTAACAGGGAGAACTGCAAGGTCCTGGGAATAGGGGTGGCAGTAAGGGTGAGGGTGTCGACGGACATCTTCATCTGACGGAGTTTCTCCTTCGCGGCCACGCCGAACTTCTGTTCCTCATCGATGATGAGAAGTCCCAGGTCCTTGAATTCGAATCCTTTTCCAAGTATCTTATGTGTTCCAATCAGGATGTCTATCTGTCCCTGCTTCACCCTTTCCTGGATAAGTTTTATCTCCTTGTCGGTGCGCAGGCGGCTCACATAATCCACGGTACAAGGAAGGTCCTTGAGCCTGGAAGTGAAAGTGGTGAAATGCTGCAGTGCCAGGATAGTCGTAGGAACGAGCACTGCCACCTGCTTGCTGTCGGCAGCAGCCTTGAAGGCAGCCCTGATGGCAATCTCCGTTTTACCGAAACCTACGTCTCCGCATATAAGGCGGTCCATAGGGCAGGTGTCCTCCATGTCCTGCTTGACTGCTATCGTGGCGAGTTCCTGATCGGGAGTATCCTCATACATGAAAGATGACTCCAACTCTTCCTGCAGGTATGAGTCTGGAGAAAAAGCATATCCTTTCGAAGCCCTGCGCTTCGCATACAGCTGGATAAGGTCCTTCGCTATATCCTTGACGCGGGACTTTGCGTTGGACTTGAGCGCCTGCCAACTCTTGGAGCCCAGTTTATTGATCTTCGGAGCCTCCCCTTCCCTGGGTTTATAGCGGGAAATCTTGTTAAGTGCATGAACGGACACGAACACTACGTCACCGTCCTTGTAAGTGAGTTTCACCACTTCCTTGACACGGCCCATGTCGTCCCTCATACGTACGAGACCTCCGAATATACCCACTCCATGATCGATATGCACGACGTAATCGCCTACGTTGAAAGCACTGAGGTCGTTGAGTGTCAATTGTTCGCTCTTGTCCACCGTACGCCTGAGGCTCACCCTGTGGAAACGGTCGAATATCTCATGGTCGGAGTAGCAGCAAACCTTGTTCTCCGAGTCGATGAATCCGTTGTGGAGATTCTTGCCGGAAACGAACTGCGGTACGATGCCGCCGTTCTGCAGGAGTATGGAACGAAGCCTTCCGAGCTGGGACTCCTTCTCACCGTAGATGTATACCTTGTACTTGGTCTCCATCTTCGAACGGATGTCGGCGGTCAGGAGTTCGAAGTTCTTGTTGAATACCGGCTGGGGAGAGATGGAGAATACTATTCTATCACTTACAGAACTGGATATGGGAGTATCGATGTAGACTTTCCTGAAACGGTCGAGTCCATGAAAAAACTCTCTGTTTGAATACATGTCGGACGAATCGAGCCAGAGCACGGTATCATCCGGCATTATTGAATATATTCCTACAAGTGACTCCCCCTCCCCTTCCGAGACTATCGAAGATATGATTTCAACTGAATCACACTTCTCCTTTGACAACTGGGTATTGCAGTCGAAGGTATGGATTTCCTCTATCTCGTCACCCCAGAACGAAAGCCTGTACGGATCGGAAGAAGAATAGGAAAAAATATCTACAACCGACCCCCTGAAAGCGAACTGTCCGGGCGCGGACACGAAATCCACCTTCTCGAATCCGCTTTCAGCCAGTTTTTCTTTCAAACCGTCGTACGGAACTTCGTCACCCGTCTTCAACACTACTATCGAACCGCGTATGCTCGAAGGATCCGGTATCATCTCCTCCAGGGCTTCGGGGAAAGTTACGAATACATTGAAGTCTCCTTTTCCTTCCAATATCTTCCCTACTGCGGCTGTACGCTGCACTCCTAGCGACGATTTATAATTGCTCCTCTCAATCCCCCTTCCCGAAGAAGGAAGATAGAATATCCTGTCTCCTTCTATCAGATTGTAAAGATCCGCGGCGCAATACTCCGCCGCTTCCTTCGTTGGCATCAGGATCATGTGGGTGCCGGAAATTGCGGCCTGGGAAAATACAAACCAGCGGGCTGAGAGGTACAGTCCGGAACAGTAGGTTTCACGTCTCTCCGCAATGCTTTTCCTGAGAAGTGACGTGGAAGTTGAACTTATCAACATTTCTTTAAAAACGCTGTTGAAAAAATGTCGGTAACCATGTTGATAACCGGAGTTGGGATTGTTGATGGATGGAAAGGATATGCCCGATGTTATCCGCCAATGTAATCCCCAACAGTTTTTCAACAGTCCATAAATGGTTGCAAGCAATTGAAAAATAATACTTTCACAGTAGTTTTCAACATTTCAACCGCCTTAACACAACCATTAAATTCAAAAAATAAAGTATATATTTGTATTTGTAAAAGAGCGATGGACATGACCGACTTCGACCCCCACAATACAAACGACAGCAAAGATAAGGAATTGGACGGAATTATCCGCCCACAGGAGTTGGAAGATTTTACCGGCCAGAGGGAGATAGTCTCCAACCTGAATATCTATATCAAGGCTGCCAAACTCCGCGGGGAGGCTTTGGACCATACCCTTTTCCATGGTCCTCCTGGCCTTGGAAAGACCACCCTTGCACATATCATCGCCAACGAGATGGGAGTGAACATGAAGATCACTTCCGGTCCGGTGCTTGACAAGCCCGGCGACCTCGCCGGCCTCCTCACCTCGCTCGAGGAGGGAGACGTCCTCTTCATCGATGAGATCCACCGCCTCTCCCCCGAAGTGGAAGAGTATCTCTATTCCGCCATGGAGGACTATGTGATAGACATCATGATAGACAAAGGGCCGGGAGCACGTTCGGTGCGCATCACGCTCAACCATTTCACGCTGGTGGGCGCCACCACCCGCAGCGGCCTGCTCACCGCGCCGCTGCGCGAGCGATTCGGTATCACATGCGCCCTCGAATATTATGATACTGAGGAACTTGTCAAGATTGTCAAGCGCAGTGCATATATCCTTAAGATTGGTATAGAGGAGCAGGCCGCGAGGGAGATAGCCATGCGCAGCCGCGGTACGCCCCGCATCGCCAACGCGCTGCTGAAGCGCGTCCGCGACTTTGCCCAGGTCATGGGCGACGGGCACATCGATCTCAAGATAGCCAAGTACGCGCTTGACAAGCTCAAGATCGACACTCTCGGACTTGACTCCATCGACCACAAGATACTCCGTACCATCATAAACAATTTCAAGGGAGGTCCGGTCGGAGCCGGCACCCTGGCTACCGCCATCAGCGAGGATCAGGGTACCCTGGAGGAAGTGTATGAGCCTTTCCTTATCAAGGAAGGATTCATAGTCCGCACGCAGCGCGGCCGCGTCGCCACCGAGCTTGCTTACAAGCATCTCGGACTCGAGAGCGCCGCAGCCGCAGAGGCCGGAAGTCTTTTCTGAAAACTACTGATTATGAAAAAGTTGATATGTTCGCTCCTCATTCTGGCCGGGATTTGGAGCGCTGTACCCTCATGGGCCTGTACCGCCGTCATCATATCCGGAAAAGCAACAGTCAGCGGTAAGCCGCTCATGCTCAAGAACCGTGATACGGACCATCTCGACACCCGCATCGAATATTTCCGGGGCCCGGTCTACGGCTTCATAGGACAGGTAAATTCAGAGTCTGAGGGAGGAGAAGTATGGGCCGGCACCAATTCCGCCGGGTTCTGCATCATCAACACGGCGTCTTACAACATAAAGGATGACGACGTTCCCGCAGATATGATGGACCGCGAAGGCGTCCTGATGTTCCGCGCACTAGGTATCTGTGCCACAGTAAAGGATTTCGAGAATCTGCTGGACAATATGTCCAAACCTTTGTACGTAGAGGCGAATTTCGGTATCATCGACGCCTCGGGCGGGGCAGCCTGGTATGATGTCAACAACGACGGTTGGGTGAAGTATGACGTGAACGAGATTCCCGAAGGATATAGGGTAGTTACCAATTTCTCCGAGTCTGGAAGGAAGGAGGATTACAAGGGATATGAGCGCTGGCTTACTGCATCCGCCATCATGGCGGAAATGTATGCCCAGGCAGATAACGGTGTCATGGACATAGGCCCGCATGACCTTGTCTATGGTATTTCCCGTTCCTACCGCAACGTCATGACGGGAATTGACTGGCTCAATGACTACCATACTCTCAGGAATTCGGTAGGTTTCACTGGAATAATTGTAGATCAGGATCTTATTCCCCGTCGCAGTACTGCATCTTCCATTGTTTTCGAAGGTGTCCGTCCTGGAAGCAGTCCCCAGCATACCATCATGTGGACGGTATTGGGATATCCCTGCTGTACGGTCACAGTTCCGCTCCTTGCAGGTGACGGTGATATGGTCCCCTCTTTCATGAAGGCATCCGGCGGATCCGGTAATGCGTGGATGAGCGACCTCGCCCGCAAGATCAGGGACAACTCCGTATTCCGTTTCCACGTCAGCAGCGGTCCTGCATATATCGACATGAACAACGTGATGGAACTCCTGCACAACTGTCTTGTGACTGAGTCCATGCTCGAGACGGGGTGGCAGGACATTTACGGAAAGTGGACCCGCGGGGAGTACGGTTTCGACCGTTTCAAGGAAGATTATCTTTCGTTCTGCAATAAATATTTCGAAGAATATTTGGAGCACTTCGCTTCTTTTCTTCAATAATGGAAGACAATCGATTGGTCTTTTCACTAAAAATGACTAAAATTGCGGATGAATTGAAATATCAAATCTATAACAACAATAAAATGGCCGAAAAATTAAACTCAAAGATTCCCGACGGACCGCTCGCCGAAAAATGGACGAAACGCAAGTCGGAGATTCATCTTGTCAGTCCCAACAACAAGAGAAAGCTCGAGATCATCGTAGTAGGAACCGGTCTCGGAGGTGCTTCAGCAGCCGCTTCCCTCGGTGAACTTGGTTACAACGTCAAGATTTTCTGCATCAGCGACTCCCCTCGCAGGGCCCATTCCATCGCAGCCCAGGGAGGTATCAACGCTGCAAAGAACTATCAGAACGACAACGACTCCGTCTACCGCCTTTTCTACGATACCATCAAGGGTGGAGACTACCGTGCCCGTGAAGCCAACGTATATCGTCTTGCGGAAGTCAGTGCAGCCATCATCGACCAGTGTGTTGCCCAGGGCATTCCGTTCGCCCGCGAATACGGCGGCTACCTTGCCAACCGTTCCTTCGGAGGTGTCCAGGTGAGCCGTACTTTCTATGCCCGTGGACAAACCGGCCAGCAGCTCCTGCTCGGTGCCTATGCCGCCCTGAACCGCCAGATTGCCGCCGGTACCGTCAAGAGCTATCCGCGTTATGAGATGCTCGACCTCGTAGTCATCAACGGTGAAGCCAAGGGTATCATCGCCCGCAACCTCGTTACCGGCAAACTCGAGCGCTTCGGCGCGCACGCCGTCATCATCGCCACCGGCGGATATGGAAATACCTATTTCCTCTCCACCAATGCAATGAATTCCAACGGCTCCGCCGCCCTCCAGTGCTACAAGAAGGGTGCATTTTTCGCCAATCCCTGCTTCGCACAGATCCATCCTACATGTATTCCGGTGCACGGCGACCAGCAGTGCAAACTCACCCTTATGTCCGAGTCACTCCGTAATGACGGACGTATCTGGGTACCCAAAAAACTTGAGGATGTTGAGAAACTCCGCGCACACAAGATTAAGCCTTCGCAGATTCCTGAAGAGGACCGCGATTACTATCTCGAGCGCAGGTATCCCGCCTTCGGTAACCTTGTTCCCCGTGACGTCGCTTCGCGTGCCGCCAAGGAGCGCTGCGATGCCGGTTTCGGTGTGAATGAGACAGGAAAGGCTGTGTTCCTCGATTTCTCCGAGGCTATCAACAGGCTTGGACATCAGAGAGTTGCAGAGCGTTACGGCAATCTCTTCGATATGTATGAGAAGATCACCGCCACTTCTCCTTGGGAGGAGCCGATGATGATCTATCCAGCCATCCATTACACCATGGGAGGTATCTGGGTTGATTACGATCTCGGAACTACTATCCCCGGTCTTTATGCCATCGGCGAGGCCAACTTCTCCGACCATGGCGGAAACCGCCTCGGCGCTTCGGCTCTCATGCAGGGTCTCGCTGACGGATATTTCGTCATCCCTGTCACCATCGGAGACTATCTCTCCAAGAAGTTCCTCGAGCCCAAGACCGATATCAACCGTCCCGAGTTCGAAGCTGCCGAGAAGGCCGTTCAGGAGCGTATTGACAGGCTTTTCGCCATCAATGGCAAGGTGACCGTCGATTCCATCCACAAAAAACTCGGAAACATCATGTGGGACTATGTGGGTATGGCCCGCGACGAGGCCGGTCTCAAGAAAGCCATCAAGGATATCGCTGAACTGCGCAAGGAGTTCTATGCCAATGTAAAGGTTCCCGGAACCCAGTACGAGTTCAACCAGGAGCTTGAGAAGGCCCTCCGCCTCGAGGATTTCTTCGAGATCGGTACCCTCATGGCTTACGATGCCTTGAATCGTGAGGAGTCCTGCGGAGGTCATTTCCGCGTGGAAAGCCAGACCGAGGAAGGCGAGGCTAAGCGCAACGACTCCAAGTTCATGTATGTCGCTGCCTGGGAGTACAAGGGAGACGGCGTGGAGCCCGCACTCCACAAGGAACCTCTTGTCTATGAAAATATCAAGGTTGTTACCAGAAACTATAAAGACTAACTAAGATGGAATTCAACTTAAAAATATGGCGCCAGAAGAACGCCAAGGAAAAAGGACATTTCGAGACTTATCATATTTCTGGTATTGAGGAAGATGCATCTTTCCTCGAGATGCTTGATATTCTGAATGAGCAGCTTATCCGCGAGGGGTGCGACCCTGTAGCGGTCGAGCGTGGCTGCAAGAGCAGCGGTCCGGTATCTTTCGACCATGACTGCCGCGAGGGTATCTGCGGTGCCTGTTCCCTCTATATTGACGGACGCGCCCACGGCCCGGACGACCATGTTACCACCTGTCAGCTGTTCATGCGTCATTTCAAGAACGGAGCTACTATCACTGTGGAGCCTTGGAGAAGCGCCGCCTTCCCTGTCATCAAGGACCTTGTGGTCGACAGAGGTGCGTTTGACAAGATCCTCCAGGCCGGCGGATTCATCTCCGTCCGTACCGGTTCCGCCCAGGATGCCAACAATATCCTCATTCCTCACGACAAGGCCGAGGAGAGCATGGATGCTGCAGCCTGCGTAGGTTGCGGTGCTTGCGTTGCTACCTGTAAGAACGGTTCCGCCATGCTGTTCGTGGCTGCGAGGGTGAGTTCGCTCGCTCTCCTCCCCCAGGGCCGTCCCGAGGCCAAGAGAAGGGTCAAGGCCATGGTCGCCAAGATGGACGAACTCGGATTCGGAAACTGTACCAACACCCGCGCCTGCGAGATGGAGTGCCCGAAGGGCATATCCGTATCGCACATCGCGCGGCTCAACCGCGAGTTCCTCAAAGCGAAATTCTCGGATTAAACGAAAAAGGGCTGCCCGACCGGCAGCCCTTTGTTTTACCATAGAAAATTATTGAAGGGGTAACGCCCCGCATGTATCTCCGCAACCATCTTGTAAAGGTCGTTGCGGAGTTTTTCTATGTTGATTTTCTCCTTGGCGGAAATGAAGATGCACGGACTCTTCTCGTCCGCAATCCAGAGGTTCTTCAATTCATCGAGAGTGCGGTTCTTCTTCTCCGGAGGAGTGAGTGAAAACTCGTCGTACTCTTCGTAAATATAAGAGTCTATCTTATTGAATACTACATAAATGGGTTTATTGCCGGCACCTATATCCTTCAATGTGTTCTCCACTACCTGCATCTGCTCTTCGAAGTCGCTGTGGGAAATGTCTACGACATGGACCAGGATATCCGCTTCGCGGACTTCGTCAAGGGTGCTTTTGAAGGCCTCTATCAACTGTGTAGGGAGTTTGCGGATGAATCCTACGGTATCGCTCAGCAGGAACGGGACGTTCTCTATCACGACCTTCCTGACAGTGGTGTCCAGGGTAGCGAACAGTTTGTTCTCGGCGAAGACGTCAGACTTGGCGAGAAGGTTCATCAGAGTACTCTTACCTACATTGGTATAGCCTACCAGGGCGAGACGCACCATGCGTCCCCTGTTGCCCCTCTGAGTGGCCATCTGACGGTCTACTTTCTTTAGTTGCTCCTTTAGGCGGGATATCCTTTCCTTTACGATACGACGGTCTATCTCTATCTGGGTCTCACCCATTCCTCCCCTGGTTCCGATACCTCCGCGCTGTCTCTCAAGGTGGGTCCACATACCTGCGAGTCTCGGCAGCATGTAGTTGTACTGGGCAAGTTCGACCTGCATCTTGGCATACGATGTCTGGGCCCTTTGAGCGAAGATTTCGAGTATGAGACTGGTGCGGTCTATGACATGTGAGGATTTTATAACCTTCTCTATATTACGCTGTTGCATTCCTGTGAGTTCGTCGTCGAATATCACATATTCGATGCAGTTCTCCTCACAGTATGAGGCTATCTCCTCGAGTTTTCCGCTTCTGATGTAGGTAGCTTTTTCGGGTTTGTCGAGTTTCTGTACGAATTTCCGGTCACCTGTAGCTCCGGCCGTCTCGGCCAGGAACTCCAGTTCGTCGAGGTACTCCCCTACTTTGCTTTCTTCCTCGTTCTGTCTGACTATGCCCACGAAGACGGCTTTGCCTGTCTCGGCTATGTTGTTGTCTTCTTTCTTCATTTCAACTGAAAAAAGGCCATCCCGAAGGACAGCCTTTGATTTTCATAACAGTGTATGCTACCTCAGCTGGAAGATTACAGGGAAGGTATAGGTAACCTTCACGGCGCGGTCCCTCTGCTTTCCGGGCTTCCACTTCGGGGAGCTGGAGACAACGCGGACAGCTTCCTTGTCCAGCGAAGAGTCGACACCACGGAGGACCTTGACGTTGGAAACGGAACCGTCGGGATTGACGGTGAACTGGAGGGTTACACGGCCCTGAACACCGTTCTCCTTGGCGACTTCGGGATAAGAGAGGTGGGCATTCACCCATTTGGAGAACTCGTTGGCATCACCTCCCTGGAAGGTAGGCTTCTCTTCAACGAGCTGGAACGGAATGGCTTCCTCCTCTACTTCCTCCTCTTCGATGGCCTCGACGTAATCGGTGATCTCGACACCGAGATTGGCGTTGTCCTCGAGGTCGAGGATGAGGTTGTCCTCAAGCTTGATATCATCGTCGACGATGTCGATCTGGTCGGAAAGGACGGGGATCTTGGGAGTCTCCGGCGGCGGAGGAGGGGTCTCCTGGGTGATAGGGATAATCTCTTCCTCAATCAGTTCCTGATTGACATCATCAAACAGAGCAGTTTTCTTTTCCTTGGTGGTGTAGGAGAAAGCTCCCCACACGATCAGAAGGGCGACAATGAAACCAATCTCTGTAAAGAGCAGTCTTTTGTTCTCAAGGCTGGCCTTAGGTGATTTCTTGACTTGCATATTAGTGTTTTTAAAATAGTCGGTTTACGTTCCAAAGATATAAATAATTATTTTCAAATCCAATTATTTGATTTAATAGTTGTAGATTTGTACAAATTTTGAACCATGATAAGCTATTACAACGAGGATATTTCTTTCACATTCAAGGGAAAGACGTTCAATAACCGCTGGCTCAGGATGGTTGCCGAAAGCGAAATCCGGAGGATCGGAGACCTGTCCATAATCTTCTGTTCGGACAACTACATCCTTGACGTGAACATGCGTTATCTCCAGCACGACTATTTCACGGATATCATCACCTTCGACTACTGTGAAGGTAACATTCTTTCCGGCGATCTCTTCATCAGCGTCGATTCGGTCCGCGAGAACGCAGTCCTGTATGGAGCGGAGTTCGATGAAGAACTGAACCGCGTCATGGTTCATGGTCTCCTCCACCTGATCGGATATGACGACCATACCGAGGAGGAGCAGAAGACCATGCGCGAAAAAGAGGACTATTATCTCTCGCTTCGCAAATCCCTTAATGCATAATTATGCAGAATAATTATGATGTCATAGTTGTCGGTGGCGGACATGCCGGATGCGAGGCTGCTATGGCCGCTTCGAGGATGGGGTCGTCGGTCCTTCTGATCTCCACGGACATGCTCGGCTTCGCCCGAATGTCGTGCAATCCCGCCGTTGGAGGTATAGCTAAAGGGCAGATAGTCAAGGAAATAGATGCACTTGGAGGGTATATGGCCATGGTCACGGATGCTGCCACTTTGCAGTTCCGTATGCTCAATAAATCCAAGGGTCCAGCCATGTGGAGCCCCCGTGCGCAGTGCGATAAAACCATGTTTTCGCTGTACTGGCGAAAAATCCTCGAAAGTAATTGTAAATTAGATATTTATGCCGATTCTGCGACTTCTTTTCTCTTTGAGAATTCAAAAATCGCGGGAGTTTGTACGACTACCGGGGCGATTTTCAAGTCTCAGACGGTTATTCTGACCACAGGAACCTTCTTGAACGGCAAACTTTTCATCGGGCGTACGCAGTTCGAAGGAGGAAGGATAGGGGAGAAGTCGTCATACGGTCTGACCGAACAGCTCGCTTCGATGGGTATCTCCACCGAGCGGATGAAGACCGGGACTCCCCCGCGTATCGACATTTCTTCCATCGATACGGATCCGCTAGTCCGACAGTACGGCGATGACGAGCCGGATAAGTTTTCTTTCCTTCCGTATCTTTCCGCCGTGCAGAATGGAACGCCCCAGATGCCTTGCTATATCCTTCATACCAACGAGAAGGTTCATGACATACTCCGCAGCGGTTTCGATGAATCCCCGCTCTTTACGGGAATGATCCACGGCCGGGGGCCGCGTTATTGTCCGAGTATTGAAGATAAGCTCCGCGTCTTTGCGGACAAGGATTCGCATCAGCTTTTCCTGGAGCCGGAGGGTAGGGGAACGCACGAGTATTATCTTCAGGGTTTTTCCTCATCGCTACCGCTGCATACGCAACTGGACGCCCTTCATGCCATCCCCGGACTTGAGAATGCCAAGATTTTCAAACCGGCATATGCCGTCGAATACGACTATTTCGACCCTACACAGCTGAAACTTTCCCTCGAATCGAAAGTAATCGAAAACTTGTTCCTGGCTGGTCAGGTCAACGGAACCACGGGTTATGAGGAAGCAGCGGCTCAGGGTATCATGGCCGGCATAAACGCTCATTTGAAGTGTAGGGAGCGTGATCCTTTCGTCCTTCGCAGGGATGAATCGTATATAGGTGTGCTCATCGACGACCTAGTCACAAAGGGCGTTGACGAGCCTTACAGAATGTTTACTTCGCGTGCTGAATACCGCATCCTGCTGCGTCAGGACAATGCCGACCTACGCCTTACAGAGTTGTCGCATTCCATCGGTCTTGCTGATGAATTCCGTTATGCGTATACGCAGAAGAAATATGAGGATGCTGATCATTTGAAGGAGTTTTGTGAGAACAAAAACCTCACCCGACAGAAGGTTAATCCTTACCTTGAGAGTGTCAGATCCACTCCAATAATGGACTCTAAAAAGATATCAGACCTTGCCTCCAGACCGGAAGTTTCCCTTTCAGGATTACTCTCATTGTGTAGTGCGGAGATACATTCATCGTTCTCCGGGCTCGAGATGAAAGGGGAGGAGAATCCTGTCCTTCCGCCTTCGCAGAATGAGGAAAAGATTACTGGAATCTATCGCAAGGAAGTATATGATTCCGTAGAAATAGCCATTAAATACCAAGGCTATATAGAGAGGGAACAGCGCATTGCAGACAAGATAATGAAGCTCGAGGATCTGCGTATACCGGAGGATTTTGACTTCGACAAGGTCCCCGGTCTGACTATCGAATGTCGCCAGAAACTTAAGCGCTATCGTCCGGTAACCATAGCTCAGGCTTCCAGGATATCAGGAATTTCTCCTGCCGATATCTCTGTTTTGTTAGTGTATTTCGGAAGATAAATGTTCCACGTGGAACAACTCTTAGAGCATCTGTAGAGCAGTACGGATAATCTCTTCGACCTTCGCGCCAGGATTCTTCTTGAGGATTGTCTGGATAGCTTTATTGACGTTCGGCTTGGAGAAACCGAGGTTGGTGAGAGCGATGGTGGCTTCCTCAATGTCGGCGTTGTTGTCGGGTCTGATAAGCACATCCACATTCGCTCCTTCTCCCTTGACTATCTTATCCTTTAGCTCGAGTATCATCCTCTGGGCGCTCTTCAGTCCGATACCCTTGACCGACTTGATCTTGTTGATGTTCTCCGACAAGATGGCTTCTCGAAACTCTTCGGAACTCATCGAGGAAAGGATCATTCTCGCAGATGCAGCGCCGATTCCGGAAATACCGACAATTAGTTCGAACAACTCCCGTTCATCCTTGGTGGCGAACCCGTACATCACTTCCGTGGCGTCGCGCTGGTTGATGGTGGTAAGCACATAGACTTTGGCTTGGGTATTGCCTTGAAGGGACTCGTATGTCTGAAGCGAGATTTCAAGTCCGTAGCCCATGCCGTGGTTGTCCACGACGACGCGGGTGGGGGAGAGGTCGGCGATAGTACCTGAGATGTAGTCGATCATGATGATGATAGCTTATGTATTACGCAAATTTATAAGAAATAAGTGTCAAAAGAAAGATTAGTTTCTTAAATTTGCAGACTCCGCTGCAAATGTATTGAAAGTGAATGTAGAAGAACTCAGGAAGTTGTTCCCGGCCCTTTCGGAAACAGTATACGGCAAGCCGCTTGTCTATCTGGACAACGCGGCCACCATCCAGCGTCCTGCTTCCGTAATTGAAAAATGGGTGGACATGACGGAGCGTCACAACGCCAATCTCCACCGTGCTGTCCACAAGATTGCGGCTGATGCGACCGAAGAATACGAGTCCACAAGGGATGCCGTCAGGGCGTTCCTCAATGCGGAGAGCCGCGAGGAGATCGTCTTTACTTCCGGAGCGACGGCTTCCATCAACCTGGTTGCTTTCTGTTTCGGCGAGGCCTTCGTGAAGCCAGGCGACGAGATCATCGTCACCGAGGCCGAACATCACTCCAACATCGTTCCCTGGCAGATGATGTGCTCCCGCAAGGGAGCGGTCCTCAAGGTCCTGCCCGTGGACGATGAAGGCCATCTCCGTATCGACCTTCTCGACAGCCTCCTGACTGACCGTACTCGCCTGATGTGCGTCGCACAGATATCCAATGTACTTGGCATCATAAACCCTGTAAAGGAAATTGTAAATATTTGTCATTCAAAAGGTTGTGCGGTTTTGGTGGATGGTGCGCAAGGTGTCGTGCATACGGGGGCGGATGTTGCGGACCTCGGCTGTGACTTCTATGCTTTCTCCGGACACAAGGTCTATGCTGCGCCCGGCACGGGAGTCCTTTATGGACGCAAGGAACTGCTGGACGCCATGCCTCCTTACATGGGCGGCGGTGAGATGATAGCGTCGGTAAGTTTCTCCGGAACGACCTATGCGCCTCTTCCCGGGAAGTTCGAGGCCGGCACCCAGAACATAGCCGGCACTCCCACCCTCAAGCCTGCGCTTGAACTTGCGGAAGCACTGAAAGACAAGGAGTTAACGGAATATATAGACAGAGTCCGTGACTTTGTTCTGAACGCTCTGTTGGCCGACGACAGGATTAAACTGTATGGTGTTCCTCGTGGAACATCTGATAAGATTGCGCTCTTTTCCTTCGCTGTGAAGGGGGCCCATCACGAGGATCTGGCGTTGCTTCTGGACAAGATGGGCATAGCCGTCCGCTCCGGCCAGATGTGCGCCGAACCGCTCATGGACCGCTTCGGTGTCACGGGTATGCTGCGCGCTTCCTTCGCTCCTTATAATACGATGGAGGAGGCGGAACGTTTCTTGCTGTCACTGGACCGCGCAATATCGATGCTTGTATGACAATGATGGAAAAGACCTTGAAGGAAGTGCAGGAGGAGATCGTGGACGATTTCTCCATGTACGACGAATGGCTTGACAAATACGAATACCTGATCGAGCTTGGCAAGAACCTGGCTTCGTATCCGGAGGAGAAAAAGACGGATGACAGGCTCATCAAAGGCTGCCAGTCACGTGTTTGGCTCGACTGGAGCATGGAGGAGGGGAGACTGTACTTCTCCGCAGACAGCGACGCCATCATAACCAAGGGAATCATTTCCCTGCTCATAAGCGTTTATTCCGGCCGCACTCCGGAGGAGATTGCGGCCGACGACTTCTCTTTCCTTGGCCGCATCGGCCTGAAGGAGAATCTTTCCCCCACCCGTGCCAACGGCCTCGTGTCGATGATCCAGACCATCCGCACCGCCGCCGAATCCAACCTGTGAAGAGAAATGGGACTGTTTGAAAAGAAAGAGAAAGAGGCTGTGGAAGAAGTTCTTACGGCCGAAGACATAAAGGAGATAGCTCCTCTCTACGAGAAGGTCATACTTGCCCTGAAGCAAGTCTATGATCCGGAGATTCCAGTCAACATTTACGATTTGGGACTGATCTACGAACTCAATATCCGTAAATCCCGGCAGGTGTATATCAAGATGACCTTCACTGCCCCCAACTGTCCGATGGCCGACGAGGTCATGGCGGATGTAAAGAGCAATGTGGAGGACGTCCCTGGCGTCACCGGCTGCGAGATCGATCTTGTTTTCGAGCCGGCATGGGACCAGAGCATGCTCTCGGACGAGGCCCGCGTCATCCTGGGCTACGACATCGATTTCGACGATGACGATGTAGAAGTGGTCAAGTGAAATGATCCATCTGTACCTCTCACTTGGCTCCAACATGGGCGACCGCCGCGCCAACATAGAGGCGGCGCTCGCCATGCTCGACGAAGCCTTCGGGATAGGGTACAAATGTCTCTCCAGCGTCATTGAAACTCCTTCCTGGGGCTTCGAGGCCCCGGATTTCCTCAACTGCGCAGTGATGTACGCGCTGCCGCGCAAGCGGGTCGGCGCGGAGGCGCAGGCGCTGGAAGTCCTTGACACGGTCAAGGCCATCGAGCGCCGCCTCGGCCGCGCCGGCACCCCCGAATTCGACGCCTCCGGCCGTCGCATCTATCACTCGCGTCCCATCGACATCGACATTCTCTTTTTCGGTACGCACACGATCGACCACCCGCGCCTTCAGGTCCCGCACCCGCTCATCGCGGAACGCGATTTCGTGCTCGTTCCGCTCGGCGAGATCGCAAATCAGCGGCTTCGCCGGGCGTTCCCGGCTCTTTTTAAAAGGAAATGATTATTTTTGCACGATAAACAATTGACAATATGACACAGGAAGAACTTTTCAAAGTACTTGTCGCGCACTGCAAGGAATACGGATTCATTTTCCCTTCCAGCGAGATCTATGACGGCTTGGCCGCCGTGTACGACTACGGACAGATGGGCGTCGAGCTCAAGAACAATATCAAGCAGTATTGGTGGAACGCCATGACGCGCCTCAACGAGAACATCGTGGGCATCGATTCCTGCATATTTATGCATCCCCGCATCTGGGAGGCGTCCGGCCACGTAGGGGCTTTCAACGACCCGCTCATCGACAACAAGGACTCCAAGAAGCGCTACCGCGCCGACGTCCTTATCGAGGACTATCTCGGTAAGATCGAGGAAAAGATAAACAAGGAGGTCGCCAAGGGCCGCAAGCGTTTCGGCGACAGCTTCGACGAGGCACAGTTCCGCGCGACGAACCCCAACGTCCTGCGCGAGCAGGCCAAGTGGGACGAGGTCCACAACCGTTACGTCAAGGCCGAGAAGGCAAATGACTTCGCCGAGTACCGCCAGATCATCATCGACTGCGGCATCGTCTGCCCTATCAGCGGCACCTGCAACTGGACCGACGTCCGCCAGTTCAACCTCATGTTCAGCACCTCCATGGGCAGCACTGCAGATGGCGCCAACACCATCTATCTGCGTCCTGAGACCGCCCAGGGCATTTTCGTGAACTACCTGAACGTCCAGAAGACCGGCCGCATGAAGATTCCCTTCGGTATCGCACAGATTGGAAAGGCCTTCCGCAACGAGATCGTCGCACGCCAGTTCATCTTCCGCATGCGCGAATTCGAGCAGATGGAGATGCAGTTCTTCATCAAGCCCGGCACCGAGCTCGACTGGTTCGCCAAGTGGAAGGAAACCCGCATGAAGTGGCATGTCAACCTCGGCATGGGCGCCGAGAATTACCGCTTCCACGACCATGAGAAGCTCGCTCACTACGCCAACGCCGCTACCGACATCGAGTTCCAGTTCCCCTTCGGATTCAAGGAGCTCGAGGGCATCCATTCCCGCACCAACTTCGACCTGGGCAACCACCAGAAGTTCTCCGGCAAGAAGATCCAGTACTTCGATCCCGAGGCCGGCGAAAGCTATACCCCTTATGTTGTCGAGACTTCCATCGGCGTGGACCGCATGGTCCTGGCCGTCCTCTCGCACTCCTACAAGGAGGAGCAACTCGAGAACGGCGAGAGCCGCGTAGTCCTCTCCATCCCTGCTCCCATCGCTCCTGTCAAGGCTGCGGTCATGCCGCTCGTCAAGAAGGACGGCCTGCCGGAGCTCGCTCAGAAGATTATGGACGACCTCAAGTTCGACTTCAACTGCCAGTACGACGAGAAAGATTCCATCGGCAAGCGTTACCGCCGCCAGGACGCCATCGGCACCCCGTTCTGCATCACCGTCGACCATGATTCGCTCGAGGACAATTGCGTCACCGTGCGCGACCGCGACACGATGCAGCAGGAGCGCGTCCCCATTGCGGAACTCCGCGCCCTCATCGACCGCAAGGTCAACCTCAACAACCTTCTCCGGAATCTTTAATCCCGGAACTTTACGGCTATGAAAAGATTTTTCCTGATACTGACGGCCATCATCCTTCTCCCCTTGGCGACATTCGCGAAAGGGGAGAGGGAGGGCATCGTCGCCATGAGCTACAATATCCGTTACGGAACCGCCGAGGACGGTACCAATTCCTGGCAGTACCGTTACCCTGCCTCCGCGATGATGCTGGACGACCAGCGCCCCGACGTCGTCGGCCTGCAGGAAGTTCTGTTTGACCAGTTCGAGTATCTCGGAGAGGTCCTTGACAAATACTACAAGATCATAGGCGTCGGCCGCGACGACGGCAAGAAGGAAGGCGAAATGATGGCCGTGATGTACAACACCAAGACCACCAAACTCCAGAAATGGGGAACTTTCTGGCTGTCAGATACGCCCGATGTCGCCAGCCGCGGCTGGGACGGCGGCTGCAACCGCTGCGCCACTTGGGCCGTCTTCAAGGACAAGGCAACTGGCCGTAAATTCTTCTTTGTCAATACCCATATCGACCATGTCGGCGCCGAGGCACAGGAAAAAGGAGTGAAGTTGCTCACCGACAAGATTGCCGAACTGAACAAGGATGGCCTGCCCGTCATCGTCACGGGTGATTTCAACATGGAGGCCTCCAACGCCTTCCTCGCTCCAATGAAGGACGGTTTCCAGAATGCCCGCGCCACAGCGGTCGTCTCTGACGACCACTTCTCGTACAACGGCTGGGGCAAGTCCCAGAGCACCATCGACTATGTCTGGTACAAGGGCTTCAACTGCACCCGCTTCGAGACAGTCACTAAACCCTACTACGAGCGCACCTTCATCTCCGACCATTTCCCCGTCAAGGCCGTCCTTGTCTTCTGATTTTTCTGCGACTTAATACCTCGTCTTTCGGCTCGTCGCATGTCAGCTCTTTGTTCCGGAAGGCTTGATGTTCGGCGGGAAGACCTGGACTTTGGTGCCTTTGCTCTCCAGCATTTTCCGCCATTCTTCCAGTGTAAGGGCACAGATTCTGGACGAGTCGTCAAGGAACCGGATCATTTCCTTACGGTTCACGCTGACCCCTAGATCGGCGATGGACAGCGCCCGTATCATTGCAAGCACGCTCTGTTCATTTCCACCCCAGAGTGTCGTGGTCATAGCCAGAGATGTTTTTGCAATAACCTCCTGGACCGCATCCGGGTTTTTCATTACGTCGATATCCGTGTTGAAGCGGATGTCGAGATCTCCGTATTGGAGAACTTCAAGGATCTTTTTCATAGTTCATAAATGATTTGTACGGAACAGCCTGTTCCGTCGCAATGCTACGAAAACAATCTGTCTTTTTCATACAAAAAGATATTTTTCTGACGTGAGACTCAAAAAAAACATCTTTTTATATGGCCGGACATGGGGTAGACAAAGGGAAAGGGGCCGGGCGCTTGCCAAATCGCCGGCGAATGAGTAACTTTGCAAGCTATGATGTTTTTGGAGATTTTCGGTTTCTTGAGCTTGTCCGCCATCGATATCCTGGATATATTGATGGTGGCGGTGATCCTGTACGTCCTGTTCAGGTGGATCAGGGGGTCGTCGGCCATGAACATTTTCATAGCCATCATCCTGCTTCTCATCGTGCGTGTCATCGTCGGGTCTCTGAACATGAAGCTGATGACCTCGCTGATGAACACTTTGTTCGACGTAGGACTCCTGGCGCTGATCATCATTTTCCAGCCGGAGATCCGCCATTTCCTGATAAGGGTTGGCGGCAGTTCGAGCTGGTGGCGCAAGATGATAGGCCGGCTCGTGGAGGGCAGGGGAGCCAATGTCGCCGAGAAGACCGTCGAGGAGATAGCCGAGGCCTGCCGCGTGATGGGCGAGCAGAAGACCGGCGCCCTCATCGTCATTCCCGGACAGGATTCTCTGCAGTACATCGTCGAGACCGGCGACAGGCTGGACGCCATGGTGAGCCGCCGGCTCATCCTCAATCTCTTCTTCAAGAACTCCCCGCTCCATGACGGAGCGATGATCGTGCGCGGAGACCGCATCGTGGCGGCCCGCTGCACACTCCCGATCACTTCCCGCACGGATATTCCTGCTAGTTTCGGCATGCGCCACAAGGCTGCCATCGGCATTACCGAGGAGAGCGACGCCACGGTAGTGGTCGTCTCCGAGGAGACCGGCCATATCTCTTATGTAAAGGAAGGCCGTCTCCGTCCCATCGAGAATACTTACGACCTCAAACTGCTGCTCAGTCCTACGCTGGGCAAGGAAGAACCCAAACAGTGATGGCCATCGACAGCAGACTGGAGGAAAAACTTGGATTCGACCGCGTCAGGAAGATCATCGCGGACCGCTGCAGCACCGATTATGCTGCGGACCGCGTCGCGTCCGAGCAGTTCTCAACCGACCCCGGGGTTATACGCCACAGGCTTCTGCTGACCGATGAGATGCGTCTCATAGTGATGTTCGAGGAGTCTTTCCCGACGACGGGATATATCGATGCGCTGCCGTTCCTGAAGCCCCTGCTGAAGGAAGGATACAGCATCGACCTGCTATCGGTCGGCAAACTCAGGACCATGATCGGGACGCTGGCCAAGGTGTCCTCGTTCTTCGCCGGCATGAAGGACGGCATCTATCCCAACCTCAAGAGGATGGCCTCACGCGTAGGCAATTTCCGCGACGTACAGAAGCGGATAGACTCCATCATCGACCGTTACGGCGAGATGAAGGATACGGCGTCAGATGCTCTTTACGACATACGTAAACGATTGAGAGATACGGAGTCCGCCATCTCCCGCAGGGCCGCGGCGATACTCCGCAAGGCCCAGGAGGACGGCGTCGTCGAGGCCGATGCCTCCGTGAACGTCCGCGACGGCAAGTTCCTTATCCCCGTCGCGGCGTCCTCCAAGCGCCGGCTCCAGGGATTCGTCCATGACGAGTCCGCTTCGGGCAAGACCGTGTTCATCGAGCCGGTCGAGATCATCGAGATGGAGAACGAGATCAGTTCGCTGCGTTTCGACGAGGCCAGGGAGATATCCCGTATCCTGTACGATTTCAGCGGGTTCCTTCGCCCGTATGTGCCGGAGCTCATCGAGGCTGCTACATTCCTCGGCGAGATCGATTTCATCATGGCCAAGGCCCAGACCGCCCTGGATTTCATCGCCGGCATGCCGGTGATCTCGGCGGACGGCGCGCTGCAGCTCCGCAAGGCGCGCCACCCCCTTCTTGAACGTGCGCTCAAGAAGGAGTCCAAGGCCATCGTCCCGCTGACGATGAAACTCACCGCCGACAAGCATATCCTGGTCATCTCAGGTCCCAACGCCGGCGGCAAGTCCGTCTGCCTCAAGACCGCCGGCCTGCTCCAGTACATGTTCCAGTGGGGCATGCTGATCCCGACTTCGGAGACTTCCGAACTGCCGGTTTTCAAGCGCATAATGGTCAGCATCGGTGACGACCAGTCCATCGACAACGACCTTTCCACATACAGCTCCTTCCTGACGGACATGAAGGGCATGCTCGCGGAGGCTGACAAGGACTCGTTCGTACTCATCGACGAGTTCGGCTCCGGCACGGAGCCCACCGCCGGCGGCGCCATCGCCGAGGCCATCCTCGGCGAGCTTGACCGCCGCGGGGTCTACGCCGTTATCACCACCCACTACACCAACCTCAAGCTGTACGCCGCTGCTGGCGACAACGGCGCGACGAACGGCGCCATGCTGTTCGACGCGCAGAACATCGTCCCGCTGTTCCAGCTCGAGATGGGCCTGCCGGGCAATTCGTTCGCCTTTGAACTTGCCCGTAAGATGGGGCTCCCGGAGGCTATCGTCAAGGATGCAGAGGAGCGTGCCGGTGAGGAATTCGTGGGCATCGAGCGCAACCTGCGCCAGATAGCCCGCAACCGCCGCGTGCTGGACCAGAAGCTCCAGAAGGTGAAGGTGGCGGACCGTACATTGGAAGGCCTTACTGGCAAATACCAGAAGGAGCTCCAGGATCTCCAGCAGCAGCGCAAGGATATCCTTGCCGAGGCCCGGAAGGAGGCGGAAGAGATTATCAAGGGAGCCAACAAGCAGGTTGAGACCACCATCCGCACTATCAAGGAGGCGCAGGCCGAGAAGTCGCAGACCCAGGAGGCGCGCAAGGAGCTGCAGGGCTTCATCGCGGCGCTCGAGGAGCGCAAGACACGCCAGCAGCGCGAGCGCGACTCCTACATCGAGGGCAAACTCGAGCAGCTCGGCAAGCGCCAGGAGAAGGAACGGGTGAGGAAAGCGCGGCGCGCCGACGCCTCCACGCGCGAGGCGCTCGACCGCGAGGCGGCCGAGACGCGCCGCCTGGAGGCCTTCCGCACCGCGCCTCTCAAGGTAGGCGAGAAGGTCCGCGTCAAGGACAACGGCATGGTCGGCGAAGTGACCAAGGTCTCGAACAAGGCCGTCACGCTTGCCGTCGGCAACCTCAGTACGAAGATGCCGCTTGACCGCGTGGAACGCATATCTTCCAACGAATACAAGGCTGCGGCCAAGGAAAGCTTCCGGCCGCCGCAGCAGCGCGAGGACCCCGGCATTACTGCCCGCAAGCTCAATTTCCGCTCTGAGCTCGACGTGCGCGGCGAGCGCCTGAGCGATGCCCTCGACATCGTCACGCATTACATCGACGACGCGATGATGTTGGGCATGGGCAGCGTGCGCATCATCCATGGCAAGGGAACGGGCGTGCTGCGCGAAGAGATACAGAAATACCTCAGGACCATTCCCGGTGTCAGCTGCCATGACGAACATATCCAGTTCGGCGGCAGCGGAGTGACGATCGTGGAGTTTGAATGAGAGATAGAAACTATGGAGACTTCAAGGATGAAAATAGGACGCATGGCGGAGGATCTGGCATGCGGGTATCTGGAGCGGAACGGCCACAAGGTCGTCGCCCGCAACTGGCGCAGCGGCCACCTCGAGGTCGACATCGTCTCGACCGACGCGGCCGGCATCCACTTCGTGGAAGTCAAGAGCCGCGTGGCGCCGGTCCAGGCCGGCCCCGAGGAGAATGTCGGCTACCGGAAACAGAAGAGACTGGCAGCTGCAGCACGAGCCTATCTGCATTCGGCGGAGAACAAACCGCTTTTGGTGCAGAAGGAGGTTTTTTTCGACGTGTTTAGTGTGATTTTTGAAGGAGAAAAAGTTGAAACGAAATACTACCCACAGGCTTATATACCAATAAACTACTGATAACCAATGAATAACCATAATTATTGTGTCATAATGGCCGGAGGCATCGGCTCCAGGTTCTGGCCCGTGAGCCGTGAGGACAAGCCCAAGCAGTTCCTGGAACTGACACCTGACGGCAAGTCTTTCCTGCGTCTGGCTTACGAGCGTTTTTCCAAGATAGTCCCGGCGGACCACGTACTGGTAGTATCGCAGGTGCGGTACAATGACATGGTACGCGAGACCTTGCCCGAAGTTCCCGAGGAAAACATCATCCTCGAACCTTTCAGCCGCAACACCGCGCCGTGTATCGCCCTGGCGACTTTCAAGCTTTTGATGCGCGACCCCGATGCCGTGATGGTGGCGACCCCTGCCGACCACATCATCCTTGATGAGGATGTCTTCGAAAATACGATCTGCAACGCCCTCGAATATGCCGCAGGCTCGGATGCCCTCATAACCCTCGGCATCGTCCCGGACAAGCCCGACACCAATTTCGGATATATCCAGGGGGTGACCTACGGAGTTGAGGAGGAAGGCAAGCCCGTCAAGGTCAAGACCTTCACCGAGAAGCCCGATAAGGACCTCGCCGAGGTATTCTTCCATAGCGGGGAGTTTTTCTGGAACTCCGGTATCTTCGTCTGGAAGGCACAGTCCATCCGCGACGAGCTTGCGAAGCACATGCCCGAGGTCGAGATCCTCTTCCGAGGCTGGGAGACTGAACTCGGCACCCCGGGGGAGGCGGCTTTCCTTGAAAGGGCCTATTCCGGCATCAGCAAGATATCCATCGACTATGCAGTCATGGAGAAGACGGATAAAGCATGGGTTTATCCTTCAAAATTCCGCTGGCACGACATCGGGAGCTGGGAGTCCCTGTTCAGTTTCGTGTCCAGCCTCGGGCTTGAGCCTGATGGAAATGTCACGCTCGCCGGGCCTTCCCTCTGTGCAGACAACAAGAGTACACTTGTATATACGACAGATCGTGACAAGCTCGTCGTCGTCCGCGGACTGGACAATTTCATCGTGGTTGACACCGGGGATGTGCTCATGGTCTGCCCGCGCGATGAGCAGAAAGCCAAGGAAGTCATCTCCAACATCGCCATGCCGGAGTACGAGAAGTTCCGCTAATAAATAAATGGATATCAACCGCTTGATATTTAAAAATATATTCGTATATTTGCAGCCCGCATTTTTGTGCGGGCTTATTTAATGTATTAATAAACAGTTAATTAATCACACCAATGCCTGGATTAATTGGAAAGAAAATCGGAATGACTTCCGTTTTCGGTGCTGATGGTAAGAACATGCCATGCACCGTCATCGAGGCTGGTCCCTGCGTTGTCACGCAAATCCGTACAGTTGAAAAGGACGGTTACGCCGCTGTACAGCTTGCCTATGACGAAAAGAAAGAAAAGCAGACCAGTGCGGCCCTGAAGGGCCATTTTGAAAAGGCAGGAACTTCTCCCAAGAAGAAACTCGTCGAGTTCCCGGCGGACTTCTCCAGAGAGCTCCAGCTCGGCGACGTGATTACCGTTCAGGATATCCTCGACAATGAGGTTCCTTTCGTCGACGTCGTCGGTACTTCCAAGGGTAAGGGCTTCCAGGGAGTCGTACATCGCTACCACTTCCAGGGAGTCGGCGGCAAGACCCACGGTCAGCACAACCGCCTCCGTCACCCCGGTTCCATGGGTGCTTCCTCATGGCCTTCCCGCGTATTCCCTGGAATGCGCATGGCAGGACACATGGGAAATGAAAGGGTGAAGGTTTTCAACCTCAAGGTGGTCAAGGTGATCCCTGAGCACAACCTTCTCGTAGTCAAGGGCTCCGTTCCCGGAGCTAAGGGTTCTTATGTAATTGTGGAGGCTTAAGAGTATGGAATTGGAAGTTTTGAAAATTGACGGATCTGCATCCGGAAAGAAAGTGGTTCTCCCCGAGAACGTATTCGGAGTAACCCCGAACGACCACGTCATCTATCTCGACGTCGTCCAGTACCTCGCCAACCAGCGTCATGGCAATGCCAAGACCAAGGACCGCAGCGAGGTTGCATACAGCACCAAGAAACTCGGTCGCCAGAAGGGCGGCGGCGGCGCACGCCACGGCTCCCTCAAGGCCAACATCTTCGTAGGCGGTGGTCGCGTGTTCGGTCCCGTCCCGCGTTTCTATCACACCAAGCTCAACAAGAAGGTCAAGAGCCTCGCCCGCGTTTCCGCCCTTTCTTACAAGGCGCTGGAGAACGCTATAACCCTGGTCGAGCCTTTCACCATGGAGGCCCCCAAGACCAAGGAGTTCATCCAGATCCTCAACAATGTCAAGGCAGGTGACAGGAAGGTCCTCGTCGTTCTCCCCGAGAACAATGACAACATCCTCCTCTCCTCCCGCAACCTTGACTGGGCCAAGGTCATCACTGTCGACGAAATCAACACCTACGCCATCATGAATGCCAATTCACTGGTGCTGGTTGACGGAGTCCAGGATATCCTCGCCGAGAGAGTTAAGTAAGACCACCTTAAAATTATTTGAAGATGGGAATCATTATTAAGCCAATCGTTACTGAGAAGCTGACGGATCAGGGCGACAAATTGAACCGTTATGGCTTTATCGTAGACCGTAAGGCCAACAAGCTTCAGATCAAGGCGGCCGTCGAGCAGATGTACAACGTTACCGTTGCCGACGTCAATACCGCCAATTATCACGGAAAGAGAAAGTCCCGTTACACCAAGGCCGGACTTCTCCGTGGACGTATGAACCATTTCAAGAAGGCTTACATCACCCTTGCCGGTGACGATAAGATCGACTTCTATGCTAATATTTAAGGGAGGGACAGACAATGGCAGTTAGAAAATTCAAACCGGTTACCCCCGGTCAGAGGAACAAGGTGATCAGCGCTTTCGACGACATCACCACCAAGAAACCCCAGAAATCATTGCTCGAACCCCTTAAGAGCTCCGGCGGCCGCAACAACACCGGTCAGATGACCGTACGTTACATCGGCGGCGGCCACAAGAGGATGTACCGCATCATCGACTTCCTCCGCGACAAGGACGAGTGCACCGCAACGGTCCAGACCATCGAGTATGATCCGAACCGCTCCGCCCGTATCGCCCTCGTGCAGTACGAGGATGGCGAGAAGCGCTATATCATCGCTCCCAACGGCATCAAGGTGGGCCAGGTTATCGCCTCCGGCAGCGGCGTAGCTCCCGAGGTCGGCAACGCCCTCCCTCTCAGTGAAATTCCTGTTGGTACTCTCGTGCACAACATCGAGCTCCGTCCCGGCCAGGGTGCCGCCATGGCACGTTCCGCCGGTACTTTCGCACAGCTCGCTGCCCGCGAGGGCAAGTATGCTGTCCTCCGTCTGCCTTCGGGCGAGACCAGGATGGTGTCCGTCGCCTGCCGCGCCACGGTCGGTACCGTTTCCAACCCTGACCACAACCTCGAGTCGTTCGGCAAGGCCGGTCGCAGCCGCTGGCTGGGACGCCGCCCGCACAACCGTGGTGTTGTCATGAACCCTGTCGACCACCCGATGGGTGGTGGTGAAGGCCGCGCTTCCGGAGGTCACCCGCGTTCCCGTAAGGGACTCCCTGCAAAGGGCTACAAGACCCGTAATCCGAAGGCCGCTTCCAACAAGTTCATCATTGAAAGAAGAAAGAAATAACAGGATAAAACTTTGAGATTATGAGTCGTTCTTTAAGAAAAGGTCCCTATATCCAGGAAGCCCTGGAAAAGAGAATTCTTGCTATGAATGATGGTAGCAAGAAGAAGGAGGTGGTCAAGACCTGGTCCCGCGCCAGCATGATCTCCCCTGACTTCATCGGCCATACTGTCGCAGTTCATAATGGAAACAAGTTCATTCCTGTTTACGTTACTGAGCAGATGGTGGGTCACAAGCTGGGCGAGTTCGCTCCCACCCGCAACTTCAGAGGTCATTCAGGTAACAATAAGAAGTAATCACTATGGGAAAGCGTAAAAGACTTATGGCAGAAGGCCTCAAGGAGGCCAAGAAGGTTACAGCTATTGCCAAGCTGAATGACGTCCCCACTTCCCCCCGTAAAATGCGCCTGGTGGCCGACACCATCAGAGGCGTCGAGGTCAACCGCGCTCTCGACCTGTTGAAGTTCTCCAAGAGGGAGGCTTCCATCCGTCTCGAGAAGCTTCTCCGCAGCGCCATCGCCAACTGGGAGGCCAAGAATCCGGAGAAGAGCAAGGAGCTCGACAACGGCAATGTCTATGTCAAGACCATTATGGTCGGCGAAGGCCGCACGCTGAAGCGCATCCGTCCCTGCCCTCAGGGCCGTGCCGGACGCATCCGCAAGCGTTCCAACCACGTGACCATCGTTCTCGATGTTAAACCAGCAGCAGTGGAGGAGTAATAATATGGGACAGAAAACTAATCCTATCAGCAACAGAATCGGTATCACCCGTGGTTGGGATTCCAACTGGTGTGGTGGTAACTACGCAGAGAAGATCGCCGAGGACTACGAGATTCGCAAGTACCTCATGAACCGTCTTTCTAAGGCCAGCCTTTCCAAGATCGTCATCGAGCGTACCCTCAAGCTCATCACCGTCACCATCCACGCTGCCCGTCCGGGTGTCATCATCGGCAAAGGCGGCACCGAGGTCGACAAACTCAAGGAAGAGCTCAAGAAGGTCACCAAGAAGGACGTCCAGATCAACATCTTCGAGGTCAAGCGCCCCGAGGTCGACGCCCGCATCGTTGCCGACAGCATCGCCCGTCAGATCGAGGGCCGCGTCTCCTACAGGCGCGCCATCAAGATGGCCATCGCCAACACCATGAGGGTTGGTGCAGAGGGCATCAAGATCCAGATCAGCGGCCGCGTCGGCGGCGCCGAAATGGCTCGCTCCGAGATGTTCAAGGAGGGTCGTACCCCGCTCCATACTTTCCGTGCCGATATCGACTATGCTCTCGCAATCGCCAACACCAAGGTCGGTTGCCTCGGCATCAAGGTCTGGATATGCAACGGCGAGCGCTATGGCAAGCAGGATCTGACCCCGAACGCCGGCATCGCCGCCAACGCCCAGGCCCCTTCGGGCCGTGGCGAGCGCGGTGGCCGCGGTGACCGCGGCGGACGCCGCGGCGGTGACCGCCGCCCGCGTCGCGACAGCACCAGGTAATACACTCTTTGCAAATACTTGATCAAGGCTGATCCTCCCGGACCAGCCTTGATTTTTTCCTCCTCCTCTTTCCTAGCCTCTTCTCACCTCTCATTCCTCCTTTCCTCGCCGCCGTGATTTGCAAGTTCTTGCTGTTTAAGGATTTAGCTGAATCCTCCCTTGTCAATTATGCAAGGGAGGAATAGCGGATTTTCCTGTAAATCAACATATTACAAATCACGGCTAAACCTCTGGGGGTGGTCTGCTGGGAGCCGCATGAACCGGCGGAGATGGGTGTGGGTCATTCTTGGGATGACCGTCAGCGCTTTTCCTAAACGCACATAATCGTCCTTGTCCATCCTGTTAAAACGGAATCCATGATGGTCAATTCCGGAGCGTTGTGTTATCCGTAGCATCTTGGTATATATGGAGTAGTCTTCCCGTGGTTCAGGAAGGTCGTATTCCGTGCCGGTTGTGGACTCTGCCGCTATGGCAAGGGACTCGATCGAGCCGAACCGAGAGATCAGTGAACCATAGTCCACGGGATTGTATTTGCAGATGATGTAATCGACTATCTGTGCTTTCTCCGACTTGGTGAGTCCGTCAAGTATCCGTTCCTGTAGATTGTAATCCAGATACTTCCCGTGGGCCGAATAATAGTCCACCATCTTCAGCGCTCTCCGCATCCTGAACCTGCATTCCCGCTTGACCAGTCTTTCCGAAAAAGGATTGCTGTTCCCGAAGTATGCCAGCAAGTTCCATTTGTACCCCAGTGCATTTGATGTCAGATTGCCCGCCACGGGGTTGTTGACGATGTAGATAAGGCAGGAGAGGATGCTCTTCCTGGAACCCTTGGGAGCAAAGCCGGCATGCATCATCAGGGAACCGCTGAGGGAGTACTCTTTGTTGTACACCATCGCAAACCTGTGCTGAAGGTCATTTAAAAAGGCTTTGAACCTTCTGCTGTCCGTCATCTTGACAAAGATGTGTATGTGGTTGAACATTATACAGACGGCTTCGACCCCGATTCCATAGCGTCTGGCAGTATAGTACAGAAGAGTCAGGAAAAAGACATAATCTTCAGTCTTATAGAAAAGGACGTTCCCATCGAGCGCCTTAAGGAAAACGTGATGGGCGCAGCCGTCACGATACAATCTGTTATTTCTTCCCCTCATAGTTTAAGTGTTTTTGGTCGATGCAATACTACGGATAACTATCCGTTTAAACAAATCTTTGTTGCGTGATTTGTAAACAATTGTAAGATAAGGGATTAGTTAAATTCTCCCTTGTCATTTTTGCAAGGGAGAAAACGGGGATTATCCTGTCAATCAATGTGTTACAAATCACGGCCGTCTGGCGGTCGGGTTATTATTTGCGGAGTTGGCTGAGTTATATTTGGCCGGGCTATATCAGGCTGGACAATATCTGGCGAGGCTTTGATAGAGCGGCAGTGTTAGGGCGGTTTTGTTGGAAAGGGTGTTGTCAGAAGGAGTAGCTGAGGTAGCCGAGGACGGAGTATTGGAAGCGGACGGGGGTCTCCTTGATGATGGGGGCGCCGCCTAATTCACCTCTGATGGGTGAAGTCTCGAAGACGTAGACGTAGTTCTTGGTCAGGTAGTAGTGAACGGCCGGGGCGAAGCCCAGGTTGAAGTTCCAGATGCGGAAGGACATAGAGAAACCGACGTCGGCTGTAAATGAAAGGCGGTGGATAAGGTCGACAGTCTGTTCCGTTATTGTGGTTTCGCCATAGGATAAGCCGCGGGGGACATTGGATCCAAAAATGTATCCGGGAGTGAGGCCAGCAAAGAATTCAGCGCGATTGAAGAGACCGATTATGAAGTCACCGAGTATGCTCCTGGCATTCGGTTCATAGCCGTAGACGGCGTCGCGGACCGCGCCGACGGCAGCGGACTCGAGGCCGGTCCTGACGGACTGGGAGAAAGTCCGCGAGCGCGTCCGCGCCGAGAACGCCACAGGCACGCCGAAGTATGAGTCGATCTTCATGTTGACGGGCATGAATTCAAGTCCTGTCCGGAATCCGAGTCCTTTCTGGTTGTATCGGGCATAGGACAGAGAGACGATTTCCGGAGAACCGTTCCTGAGGGTACGGTCCACGGCACCGCGGACGCCTACGCCGAAGCGGATCTCTTCGAGGCCCTGCCCGGCGGGCCGCACGGCCTTGGCCGTCTGTGCGGCCCCGGCAGCCGACGCGCTCTGCGCCGTCTGCGCGGCCGCTTCGGCGCCGCCCCAAACAACGAGTACGGCTATAATGAAAAACAACTTCTTTTTCATTGTTCAAAGAGTTTGCATCGAAGACAAATATAGCACTTTTCCGCAAGCTTGCCTGCAGGCTGGGCGGAAAAAGACGGCAGGAGAGGGGGTTGCAATAGTCGGTGCGTTTCATTAAATTTGTAGGGAACATCCTTACAATACTTAATATGAAACGCTTTACTTTGCTTGCTCCAGTCACGGCGCTGCTTGCTGCCGCGGCTTTCCTTTGTCCGCTGAATGCCCAGGACTTCAGCCTGAACACTTCCGGATACTTCAACCGGGACGGGGTGGACGTGATGGCTTTCGATGACTTTTATCCCGAAGGCCATCAGGGCGGTATTTCAGTCCTGATGAACGGTCACCGCGTCGCAAGCAACGGCGACATCCGTTTCGAGCCTACGCCCGGCCAGTGGCAGCCGGTCCCGAAGCAGCTGGATCGCAAGATAGAAGGCAACCGTATAGTGACCACCCTGTGCTTCCCGGATTCAAGCCGTTATTTCACGGGCTTCAACCCGATGATATACCCGGATTATCGTGTGACCTATACCGTCACGCTGGAGCCATCCGGAAAGGGATTCCTGGTGACGGTGGACCTGGATACTCCGGTCCCCGAGGAACTCCTAGGACGTGCGGGATTCAATATCGAGTTCTTCCCTGGAGACCTTTTCGGCAAGCCCTGGATAATGGACGACAAGCAGGGCATATACCCCCAGCAGCCCAATTCTCCGCTTCTGACCCAGGAAAGCTATGTGTATAAGAGCATTGGCGACTTCCGTCCTAAGAACGCTCCTGATACCGATATCAAGCATTTGATCGGCGAGGGCTTCAGCCCGTATACGGCTGACGCCGTCATCGCCGAGCCTTATGCCGTGGGCAAGTCATTCACCTCCCGTCCGGACGATCCGTACAGCCGTCTGACCATCAAGTCGCTCAATGGTGCGGATCTCAAGCTATATGACGGCCGTATGAACCACACCAACGGCTGGTTCGTCCTCCGTTCCGATATACCCGCCGGTGCGACCAAGGGAGCCGTCCAATGGTATATCGAGCCCAATGTGGTCCCCGGCTGGACTTATCCCCCGGTGGTCCAGACCTCCCAGGTGGGTTATCTCCCGAACCAGGACAAGGTCGCCATCATTGAGACGGACCGTCGCGACCCGCCGCTCGTGGGAGCGACGCTCGTACGCTTTGATGCTGACGGCGAACACTTCGTGAAAAACTATCCCGCAGAGCTATGGGATGGCACTTTCCTGCGCTACAACTATCTCAAGGTGGATTTCTCCGATATCGAGGAGGAAGGACTCTATGCCGTCCATTACGGAGACAGGAGTTCCCCTATCTTCCGTATAGCCTCGGACGTATACGACAGGGGAGTGTGGCAGCCTGTGGTGGAGTACTTCCTGCCATACCAGATGTGCCACATGAGGGTCGCGGACAAGTACAAGGTCTGGCACAATACATGCCACATGGACGACGCCCAGATGGCTCCGGTGGGCAACCATATCGACGGTTATGTACAGCGTGATGACAACCCTACCTCCTTCAAGCCCCTCGAGGTCGTTCCGGGAGTCAACATCGGCGGCTGGCACGATGCCGGCGATGACGATGTGCGCCATACCACCGGCAACGAATGCTATATCCTGACGATGGCCCTTGAGAATTTCCATCCGGAGATTGACGCAACGGCCATCGACCAGCATAAGCGTACGGTCGAGATCCATGAGCCGGACGGCAAGAATGACATCCAGCAGCAGATCGAGCACGGAATGCTGCACGTCGTTGCCTGCTATGATGCGATGGGAGGACATTTCTCCAGGGGAATCATCACCAACAACCTGCGGCAGTATGCCACTCTCGGCGATCCTTCCTACGCCACCGACGGCATTCTCGGCAATGACGACGACCGGTGGATATTCCCCGACAGCGGAAACGGTGTCTCGACGGCGGTGAATGTCGCCGCGTCGGCCCGCGCGCTGCGCGGCCTCAATGACACGCTCGCAAACCGCTGCGTGGAAATCGCCCGGCAGGTCTTCGACGAGGCCGGGGCTCAGGCGCAGACCGGCCGCGCCGGCGGCCCCATGGGCCGCATGCAGCTGGCGGTCGAGCTTTACCTTACCACCGGAGAGCAGCGGTATTTCGACTTCATAGTCGGTAATTGGGACGCCATAGTGGCGTCTGCCGCCAACTGCGCATGGTATATCGCCCGCGTGGAGAAACAGATGGAGGGCGACAAGAAGTATCGCAAGCAGTGCGCAGCATTCCGCGAAGCGCTGCTGCGCTACCGCGACCGGCTGGATGCCCAGACGGCGGAGACCCCGTACGGGGTTCCGTACCGTCCGAGCATCTGGGGCGCGGGCTGGGACATCCAGTCCTTCGGCTATCGCCACTATTTCCTTGCAAAGGAATACCCCGACATCTTTGATGCCGACCCGGTGTTCGATGCACTGAACTTCATCTTGGGACGTCACCCCGGATCCAACCAGGCTTCCTTCGCTGGCGGCGTAGGCGCCCAGTCAACGACTGTCGGATATGGCTTCAACCGCGCCGACTGGACCTATGTTCCCGGAGGCACCGTTTCCGGTACGGCACTGATACGCCCCGATTTCCCCGAGTTGCTGACCTTCCCGTTCCTGTGGCAACAGGTGGAGTATGTGATGGGTGGCGGATCTTCACACTACATGTTCCTCGTCCTTGCGGCGAAGGACCTGCTCGAATAACAAACTAATCCTTATATGAAGCGTATCCTCCTTCTGGCCGCTGCGGTTGCGGCGCTGGCCGGCTGCTCCCGGGAGCGGACGGCCGCCACGCGCGGCATCGGAGTCTATCCAGGCGATCCTGACGAATCCTTCGCCCCGTCGCTCGTGAAAGGCGACCGCAGCTACCGCAACATAGCGCTGGAGCGTATCACTTACCAGTCATCCTGCTATGACTACAACCTGACATCCCAGCTTGTCACCGACGGCATCATCGGTACAGAGCCGGCAGCGTATGTCGACATCAGCTATCGCTCCGGAATGCAAAGCGGAAAGGTGGTAAGGGAACTTCACGAGAGACTTTTCGACGGGAAACCGGACTCCAGGATCGAGTTCAGGATACCGGATCCGACTGTCGAGATCGCTTTCCACGGAATGTCCGTGCAGACCGACAGGATAGAGATAATGGGCGCCGGCGGCGTAAGGGGAGAGGTAACGGTTTACGGATCGAAAGATGGGACAAGCTGGGAGGAACTGGGTTGGGATCCAGTGTCCGGGCGATGGGAGTTCTCCTGTTCCGTTGATTTGGAAGAGCCTGTAGAGTATTCTGTTTTCCGGATGGATTTCGATGTCAACGGAGCCGACGCATTGTCTCTCAATACGGTCAATTTCTATATGGGCGGGGAGTTGCTCGATGTCCTGCCGAGTACTAGGTTCGTCAGCGCCTGGCGGAGTGCCGGAGCGGCTGACGAGTGGGTTACGGTGGACCTGGGTTTCGAGTCGGAGTTCGACAAGCTGGTTTTCCATTGGCTGAACCCTGCGGCATCCGGGGAGATACTGACATCTCATGACAATATAGTTTGGACATCGGTGGCAAGGATTGGCAGCGCCGCGGACTTTGGCGAAGTGAAACTCGCCAAGGCCGCCAGGGCGCGCTATGTCCTGGCGGCATTCGCCGCCTCGGCGGACGGGCGACCGCTCGAGCTCGCCGAGCTCGAGGTGTACGGGCGCGGCGGCGCAGCCGCCGTGCCGAAGGCCGCGCCTGCGCGCCGGAGCGCGCGCCAGGACCTTGCAGGCGGAGCCTGGAAGCTCCGGCGCGCCTCCCTGGTGCAGGCCGACGGCGCGGCCCTCTCTGGCCCGTCGTATGACGACGGCGCCTGGATGCCGGCCACGGTGCCCGGCACCGTACTCGCAAGCTTCGTCAATGCCGGCGCCGTCGCCGATCCGGCATTTGCCGACAACCAGTTCCTTGGCTCTGACTCTTATTTCCGTTCTCCTTTCTGGTACCGCGACACTTTTGAAGCGCATCCGGACTTCGAGCGCCAGTTCCTGCATTTCGACGGCATCAACTGGAAAGCGGACGTATACTTGAACGGAGTCTCGCTGGGTCGTATCGATGGGGCTTTCCGCGAGGGAGAGTTCGACGTGACCGGCATCTTGAAGGAAGGCCGGAACGACCTGGCCGTCCTCATCCATGAGAATATCCACTACGGAGCCGTCAAGGAGCAGACGGCGTACAGTTCCGACCAGAACGGCGGCATCGTGGGCGCCGACAATCCCACGATGCACGCGACCGTCGGCTGGGACTGGATCCCGACGGTCCGCGGCCGTGACATCGGTATTTGGGACGATGTCTATATCACATACAAGGGGGCAGTCAGCATAGCCGATCCCTTTGTCCGGACCGTCCTGCCACTGCCGGATACCACTTCCGCAGATGTTTACGCAGAGGTGACTCTTGTCAATCGTTCCGCCCGGAGCGTTGAGGGCTCGCTCCGCGGCGCCTTCGGCGACGCCGGGTTCGAGCTCGCCCAGACCCTCGCCCCGGGCGAATCCAGGACCGTCAAGGTCCCCGCCCTTCACCTCGACCACCCCAGGCTCTGGTGGCCGAAAGGCTACGGTGAACAGAACCTGTATGATGTGAGTTTCTCATTCGTCACGGACGGAAAGGTCTCTGACGAAGTCTCCTTCAAGTCCGGAGTCCGCCAGATGGACTTCTCCGTGGACGGATATGACCCGACGCCCGGCCTCCAAAAGGGCGGCTTCGAGTCGTCAGGCGAGCCTGAAAGGCTCAGCCTGTACGTCAACGGCCGCCGCTTCATCGGCTTCGGCGGCAACTGGGGGTTCCCCGAAATGCTCCTCAACTATCGCGGACGCGAATACGATATAGCGGTCGCCTACCATGCCGACATGAATTTCACCATCATCCGCAACTGGGTCGGAATGACCGGTGACAAGGAGTTCTATGAGGCGTGTGACCGCCACGGCGTCATGATCTGGCAGGATTTCTGGCTGGCCAACCCTTGGGATGGCCCAGATCCGTATTATCCCGGCCTCTTCGAGGAAGTCGCGGAGGAGTATATCAGACGCATCCGCAACCATCCTTCGCTCGCGATCTACGTCGGCCGCAACGAAGGCAATCCTCCGGAGGAGATTGACGCCTTCCTTGCGGAAGCGGTCGCTCGCGAGCACCCCGGAATGCATTACATCCCGCATTCCGCGGCAGGCGTGGTCAGCGGCGGCGGCCCTTATCGGGCACTCCCGCCGAAGGATTACTTCAGCCTTTGGGGGCACGACACTTTTCACAGTGAACGCGGAATGCCCAACGTGATGAACTATGAGGATATGGTCCGCGCCTTCGGCATAGAGAATATCGAGCCGGTCAACACGATGCAGCATCCCAATCCCATCTATGGCCTGCACGACTATACCCTGGGTGTAGTGCCTGGTGCCGCTTCCGCCCAGTCGGCGGACAGTTTCAACGGCATCATCGCCAAGGCCTTCGGCGAACCGGCTGATGCCAAGGAGTTCGCCGCCCTGGCCCAGTGGGTCAATTACGACGGTTACAGGGCCATCTTCGAAGCACGTAGCGGGCAGCGCCGGGGCATGATACTCTGGATGAGCCATCCTGCCTGGCCTTCGATGGTGTGGCAGACCTATGACTATTATTTCGAGCCTACCGGCGCATATTTCGGGAGCAAGAAAGCCTGCGAGCCTCTCCATATCCTCTGGAATCCTCTCCACGACGACATAGAGGTGGTGAACTATCACGCCGGCTTGAGGCGGGGCCTCACGGCCTCTTGTGACCTCGTAAATCTCGACGGTTCCGTCGTCTGGAGCCGTGAGGCTCCGCTGGACATCCGCGAGGATGAGACCGTGGTCTGTTTCCCGCTGGAATTCCCGGCAGAGTTGACGGAGGTGTATTTCATCAGGTTGCGGCTGACCGACGCGGCCGGCACGGTTCTCTCCGAGAACCTCTACTGGCGCGGCCGCGAGGAAGGCAACCTGAAAGCATTGCGCACCGTTGCGCAGGCTTCACCGGAATGGAAGGTTACGCGTACCTCCAATGACACGGAGCACGCCTTCGAGCTTACGGTGCGCAATGACGGGCCGGTCCCGGCCTTGATGCTCCGCCTCAAGGTCATGGACTCCGGGACCGGCGACCTCGTGCTCCCGGTGCTCTATTCCGACAATTATTTCTTCCTGATGCCGGGCGAATCCAAGACCGTCCGGGTGAAAGTCCGGAAGGAGGACTGCGCCGGCAGGCCGTACCTCACCATGAGCGGCTTCAACGTGCCCGAAACCACCTTGAAATAAGACAATTATCCCAAAAACCGGAACGATATGAAAAAGATCCTCATCCTCGCGGCCGCAGCCCTTTTCGCGGCGGCCTGCGGCTCCCCGAAAGGGGAGAAGGCCGATGACGGCCAGCAGCTGTTCATAGGCGATGACATTGCCGTAGCCCAGACCCAGTACGGCAAGGTCCGCGGCTACATCCTCCACGACATCTACCAGTTCAAGGGCATTCCCTACGGAGCTCCTACCGGTGGAAAGAACCGCTTCATGCCTCCGCAGAAGCCGGAACCGTGGGAGGGTATACGCAATGCTTACAATTATGGAGAGTCCGCGCCTCAGGTAGTCGGTTATCCACGCGAGCCGGAGTCTGCGGCCTTCCTCGTGGATGCTTGGAACTATGACCTTATAGGCGAGGATTGCCTTCGCCTTAACGTCTGGACGCCGAAGCTGGATGCCGGGAAGCGCCCTGTCATCGTCTGGCTGCACGGCGGCGGTTTCTCCAGCGGCAATGCCATCGAACAGAACGGCTATGGCGGGGAGAATCTTGCGAAATACGGCGACGTGGTCTTCTGCTCGGTCAACCATCGCCTGAATGTATTCGGCTATTCCGATTTCGCCTCCGTAGGAGGTGAGAAGTATCTCCACTCCGGTAATGTAGGAATGCTTGACATCGTCGCTGCCCTTCAGTGGATCCACGACAATATCGCCAACTTCGGCGGCGACCCGGGCAATGTCACGGTAATCGGCCAATCCGGCGGCGGCTCCAAGGTCAGCATGATCGCCGCCATGCCTGCGGCCAAGGGCCTTGTCCACAAGGGCGTCGCCTTGTCGGGCAACAGCGTGCGCGGCTCCGACAAGGCTTCCGCTGAGAAGCTCGGCGAATACATTCTGAAAGAGGCAGGCCTCAAGCCCGCCCAGATCGACAAACTTCAGGAGATGCCGTGGGAGGAGTACTATGACCTGGCCAACCGGGCGTCCCGGCGCATGGCGGCCGAGACCGGCATGCGCGCCGGCTTCAGCCCGGTGTCCGACGGCATCGACCTCCCGTTCGAATTCTTCGATCCGGCCGATCCGAATGTGCCGGACATCCCGCTGCTTTACTGCACCGTTTTCCAGGAGCAGAATCCTGACCGTACCGAGGCTGCCTTGGAGGATATCACCATGGACGGCGTGGTCGAAAGGCTGTCTTCACGTTACGGAGAGAATACCCGCCAGATCGTCGAGGCTTACGCCAAGACTTTCCCTGACCTCCGTCCCATCGAGGTCTGGGCCATGCTGACCGGTGTCCGTTCCAATGTCATCCGCTCCGCCAATACCAAACTTCGCCAGAAGTCGCCCGTATACATGGCGTGGTTCGGCTGGCAGCCGCCGCTCTTCGATGGCCGCATGCGCGCCTTCCACTGCCTGGACATCTGCTTCTGGCTGCACAACACCGACGTGATGATCACTCATACTGGCGGCGGTGCCAGGCCGCGCGCACTGTCGGACAAGATGTCCGACGCCCTGCTCGCGTTCATGCGCACCGGCGACCCCAACTGCGCCTCCCTCCCGACCTGGCCCAAATATACCGCCGAGAACGGTGAGGTTATGGTGTTGAATGACGTCTGTGAGGCTAAGAACGACCCCGACCGCGAGTGCCGCACCCTTCTGGAGCAACTTACCGCCAGGTAGAACTGGAGTGAGAGCCGCTAGAGCTGGTTGAGGAGGGTGGCGAGGACGTGAGTCAGGTGGCGGCGGGTGTAGCGCTCGATGCCGCCGGGATTGAAAGCCGGGAAGGAAGAATTCTCTTCGCCGGGGATGCTTGGGGTGGAAGAGGCGCGGCGGGCGGCGAGGTGCATGGACCAGGCGCGGTCTACCGCGGAGCGGATGCCCGCGGCATTGTCCCAGTTGCACATGACGCCGGAGCGTGTGTCGGCCAGGACCTGGGCGGCTGCGCCGTCCTCCTGGCCGATGCCCAGCACCGGCCGTCGTGCCGCCAGGTACTCGAAAATCTTTCCGGGCAGGACGTTGCGGTACTCGGGCTCCTGTCGCAGGGGGAGGATGAGCATGGAGGCGCTTCGCTGCTCGGCGACGGCCTCGTTGTGGGGCTTGTAGCCGAGGTTGACGAGGTTGGGGCCGAGCCCGCGCGCCTCGATGGCTGCGATGATGGCCTCATCGACCTTGCCGATGAGGCGGATGCGCAGCGCTTCCTTGAACGCCTCGTCGGAGGCACACTTGCCCGCCAGGGCATCCCAAAGCACAAGGGGATTGCCGTCCTCGGCAAACAGTCCCGTATGCGTCACGCGGAACTCCATGGTATTGTTAAGGCTGTCAGTGCCAGTGGCGGACATATTCGGGTAATCGTCCTCGTCAAAGCCGTTGGTGATGAGGACGACGGGCGTGCGTGTCATCTCCTGGAACTCCCGCTGTACCAGCGGGGTTACGGAGATGACGGCCGAAGCCCCGTCCAATACCGCTTTCTCCATGCGGTGCTGCTTGCGGTCCGCAGCCTTCGACAGGTGCAGGTGCTTGTAGTAGAACATCTTGGTCCACGGGTCCCGGAAATCGGCCACCCACGGAATGCCGGTCGCCTTGTGCAGCTTAAGGCCGATCAGGTGCATCGACTGAGGCGGGCCGGTAGTAACGATCGCGTCTACAGGATGCTCTTTAAGATACTTCTTAAGGAAACGTACTGACGGCCTGAGCCACCAGACACGCGGGTCGGGAACGAAAAGATTGCCCCTGATCCAAAGCGACAGGCTCTGCTTCCAACTCTTGCTACCTCCGGAAATAGGATTGACCTCGCCGCCGGTCGCTTTGGCTGCGTCATTGCCGATCAACGTTTTCATGTCCGTGGAAGCATTGGAACCCATCAGGCGGCGGTAGATCCCGTAAGGCTCAAGTATCGGTCTCCGGATGATTTCAGCCTCGGCCGGGATGTCATCCAACAATGTCATGTCCACGGAAGAGAGCTCAGGATTCTCCGGGGTGTAGATTACAGGCTGCCAGCCTTCGGATGGCAGGTACTTTGAGAATTTAGTCCAACGCTGGACCCCCGACCCTCCGGCCGGCGGCCAATAATACGATATGACCAGAACCCTTTTCATCCGAATCGTTTATCCAAAGCTCCCGCCAATCTGCGGAACACAAATATACGCTTTTTCAAAACGCTTTCAAAACTTGGTTGCAGTAAAACGACGGGAATGGAATGTAAGTGAAAAGGCCGCAGATTCGCAAATATTGATTAACTTTGTATGATAGGGAGGAAGCGCCCTGGAAAATGATATCATCAAGATGGCGAAGACGAAGGAAAAAGATCCGATGACCCCGATGATGAAGCAGTTCTTCAGCTTCAAGGCCCAGTGCCCAGATGCCATACTGCTGTTCCGTTGCGGGGACTTCTACGAGACTTACGGCGAGGACGCTGCGATAGCCAGCAAGGTCCTCGGCATCGTGCTGACCAAACGGTCCAGCGCGATGGCCGACGCCATCCCCATGGCCGGCGTTCCGTATCACGCCATCGACGCCTACCTGCCAAAGCTGATCCGTGCCGGCTACAAAGTGGCCATCTGCGACCAGCTTGAAGACCCGAAGCTGGCGAAGAACATCGTCAAACGCGGCGTTACTGAAATAGTGACCCCCGGTGTCGCCTTCGGGGAGCAGATGCTCGTCCAGAAGGAGAACAATTTCCTGGCTGGACTGTTCTTCCACGGAGAGAGCTGCGGCGCCGCTTTCCTGGATGCTTCCACCGGTACATTCAAGGTCGCGCAAGGTACGGCCGACTATGTCGGTACGCTGCTGGCCTCCTTCGCTCCGAAGGAGCTCGTCGTGCCGCGCGGCTACGAGAAGTCCGTCAAGGAAAAGTACGGTACCCAGGCATATATCACGACCCTGGACGAATGGGCTTTCGTCAAGGACGCTTCCGAGGACAAGCTCCGCAAGCAGTTGGGAGTCAAGTCACTGAAGGGTTTTGCCATAGATTCCTGTCCGCTTGGCATCTGCGCCGCCGGGGCGCTGCTCGTCTACCTGGAGCAGACGCACCATTCCGGTTTGGGTAATATCTGCTCGATATCCAGGATAGACGGCTCGAAGTTCGTCTGGATGGACAAGTTCACGTTCCGCAACCTCGAGATATTCGGGTCGGCTGCGGGCGCGGAGGGAACTTCGCTGGTCGATGTCATCGACCGCTGCAGTTCCCCCATGGGCGCCCGCCTGCTCCGTCAATGGCTTTCGATGCCCGTCCTTGACATAGCCGAGCTGAACGCCCGCTATGACGTGGTGGAGCATTTCGTGAAAGAGGACGGGGACCTTCGTGAGCTTCAGGAACTGATGTCCAACGTGGGCGACCTGGAGCGCATCCTTTCCCGTGCGGCGACGGGCAAGATACTGCCGCGCGAAGTGATGCAGCTCGGGCGTTCGCTGGAGCAGACCGACCCGGTCGCCGCGCTTTGCCGCGGCCGCGGCGTGGCCGAACTCGACCGTATGGTCGGGGAGTTGCGCGGCTGCGGCGGCCTTCTCGGCGACATCCGTCGCACGATGGCCGCCAATCCCGCCGCCCAGCTCGGCAAGGGCGATATCATCGCCCCCGGCGTGGACGCGGAACTGGACGAGCTCCGCGACATCTCCCGGGGCGGCAAGGACTACCTCCTGCAGATGCAGCAGCGCGAGATAGAACGCACGGGCATCAGCTCGTTGAAAATCGGATACAACAACGTCTTCGGCTACTACATCGAGGTCCGCAACACCTTCAAGGACAAGGTCCCTGAGGAGTGGATACGCAAGCAGACACTTGTCAATGCCGAACGCTACATCACCGAGGAACTGAAAGTCTATGAGGAGAAGATCCTCTCGGCCGAAGGACGCATCTACGAGCTTGAGAGCCGGATATATTCCGATCTCGTGAGAGAGATCCAGAGCTTTATCCGCGACATCCAGGCCAATTGCCAGATACTGGCGCGGCTGGATGTCCTGTCCGGCTTTGCCGACCTGGCGGCCGACAGCGGCTACTGCCGTCCGGTCATGACGGACGGCCTCGCCCTCGACATCCGCGCCGGCCGTCATCCCGTCATCGAGAAGATGATGGGCCCCGGTGAGGAGTATGTCCCGAACGACGTATATCTTGACGCCGACCAGCAGCAGATAATCATCCTCACCGGTCCGAACATGGCCGGTAAGTCCGCCCTCCTGCGCCAGACCGCACTTATCGTGCTGATGGCCCAGGTCGGCAGCTGGGTGCCGGCCGACAGCGCCACCATAGGGTATTTCGACAAGATCTTCACCCGTGTAGGCGCATCCGACAACATCTCCCGCGGCGAGTCCACCTTCATGGTGGAAATGCTTGAGACGGCGATGATCATGCACAACCTTTCGGAGCGTTCGCTGGTGCTGCTGGACGAGATCGGCCGCGGCACGTCGACCTACGACGGCATGTCGATCGCCCGCGCCCTGGTGGAGTATCTCCACGAACACGGCAAGCGCGCCAAGACGCTGTTCGCGACGCATTACCACGAGCTGAACGATCTCGAGAGCATCTATCCGCGCGTGAAGAATTTCCATATCGCGGTCAAGGAGGCCGGCAAGCAGGTCATCTTCCTCCGCAAACTGAAGGAAGGTGGCGTTGCGCACAGCTTCGGTATCCACGTGGCGCGGCTGGCCGGTATGCCGCGCGAGGTGCTCGACTCCGCCGAGCGCACCCTCGCGCAGCTCGAAGGCGGCTTCACCCCGCGCGTTTATAGCGTCCCCTCGGAAAAGGAGAGGATACAACCGGCGGTTGAGCCTGAAGAAACCCCCGGCTTCCAGTTGTCGTTGTTCCAGCTCGACGACCCGACGCTGGGTGCCATCCGCGACAAGCTGAATGCCGCAGACCTTGACAATATGACCCCCATGCAGGCATTCGACCTGCTCCGTTCAATGAAAGCAGAATTAGGACTGTAATATGAGCAACAGACTGAAAAAGATACTGACCTTCGCGGGCATCATCCTGTTTTTCCTCGTCATCGCCTACGCCTTCGTTCCCCAGGTGCTGAGTGGCAAGATCGTGAACCAGAGCGATATCTCCGGCTATGTCGGGATGTCACACGAGATGAATGAGTGGAACAAGGCACACCCCGACGACCCTACATCCTGGACGAATGCGATGTTCGGCGGCATGCCTACCACTACGTTTTCCGCCCCGCGCCAGGGTGACTGGACCCAGGCCATTTACGATGCGCTTCTGACGGGCAAGCGTCCTGCCACCTATCTGTTCCTCGCCCTTCTGGGTGGCTTCCTGCTGCTGCTTTCGCTCGGCGTATCCCCCTTGCTTGCGGCCGGAGGCGCCATCGCCGTTGCGTTCTGTTCGTACAACTTCCAGATCATCCAAGTCGGCCATAACACCAAGATGCAGGCCATCGCCTACCTTCCCTGGGCGCTAGCGGCTTTCATTTTCACCTACAAGAAAGCGTTGAAAGGTGGCAAAGGATGGAAGAAGTGGCTCCCTCAGACACTTCTCGGTGCCGTTCTGTTTGCCTTTGCCGTGAGTTTCCAGGTCAAGGCGAACCATCAGCAGATCACCTACTACCTGGCCTTGATGCTGATCATCTACGCACTTGCACTGCTTGTCTGGCTTCTGGCCGACAAGGCCCGCAGGGGAAGCCTCGGCCGCTTCTTCGCGGCCTCGGCGCTGCTGATAGTCATGGGCCTCGCCGGCATTGCCACCAATGCCAACAAGTTGATCCCCGTGTACAAGTACACGGCCCAGTCCACACGCGGCGGCTCGGAACTCGCCTCGGCGAGTAACGCCGCCTCCGGCGGCCTTGACATCGACTACGCCACGGCCTGGTCCTACGGATGGGAGGAATTGCCCAACCTCATGATACCCAACTTCAACGGCGGGTCATCCAGCGGCGCGGTCAATCCAAAACACTCCGAAACTGCAAGGCTGCTCAAGGAGAGCGGGTATCCCAACTACAAGCAGGCCATCAAGTCGCTTCCCCTTTATTGGGGCCCTCAGCCTTTTACGGCCGGCCCGATGTACATGGGAGCCATAACGGTGTTCCTTTTCATCCTGGGACTTTTCCTGTGCAGGCCGAAGGACAAGTGGTGGGTAATCGTCTGCACCCTGCTGGCTATATTGCTCGCCCTTGGAAACCATTTCATGTGGTTCACGAAACTGTTCTACAACCATGTTCCGTTCTACAACAAGTTCAGGACGGTGTCAATGGCCCTGATTGTCCTGCAGACTACATTGCCGGTGCTGGGATTCCTGGTCCTTGACAGTATCCTCAAGGGGGAGACCCCTGCGGAACTGTTCAAGAAGAAGGGACTGATAGCTTACGCTATAGCCGGAGGCTTCTGCCTGTTGATGTTGCTTATCCCTTCGTTGGCCGGTACATTCTCAGGAGAATCCGATGCCGCCCAGCCTGACGCCCTTGTAGATGCGCTCCAGGCAGACCGGCGTTACCTGTTCAGGATGGACGCCTTGAGGTCGCTGCTGTTGATTTCAGCGGCATTCGCCCTGATCCTGTGGGGGTATTCCGTACCCAAGGATGCGCGTGCGAGTTTCGACCAGCGGACGGAGGCGGGGCGCAATGCCGCCTATGCCCGCCGCCGCACAGCCGTCCTTCTTGTCTGCGCTCTGGTTCTTGTCGATCTTTTTGCTGCGGGCAAACGTTATCTTTCGGCGGACGATTTCGTTTCGCCAAGGACGTTCAACAACCAGTTCAACAAGACGGCCGTGGACGAGGTCATCCTCCAGGACAAGGCTGTTTCCTACCGCATACTTGACCTCACGACAGACCCGTTCAACAGCTACATCCGTTCATACTGGCACAAGAACATAGGAGGATACAGCCCGGCTAAGCTTCAGCGTTACCAGGAGCTCATTGAGAAGTATCTTGTCCCTGAGATCAACTCCATTTACGCATCGGCCAAGGATGTATCGACTGTCTCGGAACTCGAGGAGAAACTCCCGGAGTTGCCGGTGCTTTCAGCGCTTAACATGAAGTATATAATCTTGGGAGATGATAATGCTCCGGTCGTGAATGGCAATGCCTATGGCAATGCCTGGTTCGTGAACGGCATCGTACCCGCATCGTCGCCGGACATGGCACTTGATCTTGTCGGTTCCACGGACCTGCGTTCCGCAGCCGTCCTGGAGCCAGCGGATGCTGAGGCAGTCAGCGGCGGGACCTTCGGGACGGCCGCTCCCGGAGACACGATAGTCATGACCTCCTATGCTCCCAACGAACTCCACTTTCGGTATAACACTTCGGCAGACCGACTGACGGTATTCAGTGAGGTATATTACCCGGATGGCTGGCACGCCTGGCTCGCTGATACCGGAGAGGAAGTCCCGGTGCTTCGCGCCGACTGGATACTCCGTGCCGCCGTCCTTCCGGCAGGCGGGCACGAGCTTGTGATGCGCTTTGACCCTCGTTCGGTCTCTGCCAGCGCGGCGATTTCCCGTGCTTCTTCGATAAGTATCATCGTCCTACTGCTCCTGGCCGCCGCCGGATCCATTGTCCTACCCGGACGCAAGGAGGAAGAATAGCATGGAAGTCAGAGCCAAGAAAGCCCTCGGACAGCATTTCCTGACAGACCAGGGGATAGCGCAGTCCATAGTCGCGGCCTTGCATGAGGACCCGTCCGCTCCGCGGGACGTCCTCGAGATAGGCCCCGGCATGGGTGTCCTCACCCAGTATCTGCTGAAGCGGGAGGACATCGACCTCAAGATGATAGAGATAGATACGGAGTCAGTTGAGTACCTGCTGACGCATTTCAACGGCATGCAGGGACACCTGATGGAGGGTGATTACCTGAAACTCAACGTTTCGCGCTTCTTCAAGGGTACGTACCGCATTATCGGCAACTTCCCGTACAACATCTCATCGCAGATTTTTTTCAAGATCCTCGATGACAAGGACCTCGTCCCCGAAGTAGTCTGCATGATACAGAAGGAAGTGGCAGACCGCATCGCAGAGAAGCCCGGCTCGAAGACCTACGGCATCCTGTCGGTGCTCCTTCAGGCCTGGTATGACATAGAATATGTCCTCTCCGTCGGCCCCGGGGCTTTCAGTCCGCCGCCGAAAGTCCGCTCGGCCGTCATCCGCCTCACCCGCAACTCCCGCACGGATCTAGGCTGCGACGAGAAGCTGTTCAAGGCGGTCGTCAAGACGGCGTTCAACCAGCGCCGCAAGACCTTGCGCAACGCCCTCAAGCCGCTCCTGCCCGCCGGCGCAGACGCCTCGGCCTTCTTCGCCGACGAGGTCTTCGACCTCCGCGCCGAGCGCCTTGGCGTCGAAGACTTCGTCGCCCTTACCAAGCGCTTCGAGACCGTCTGACAGCGTTCAGGCTGTGGCAGTCTGGATCGTGGCAGGTATTTCCGATGAGCACAGGTCAGAAAGAATAGCCGACATGTAGTGAGAGGCCGGTGGACATGATGCCTTTGACCTTCTTTTCGGGGTCGCGTATGGTGCCGATGACGTCGCCTACCCGGATCAGCCTGCGGCTGAGGAAATGATGCGTGTCCACTCCCAGCGTCACATAGACATTCTCCGCCAGGTCAAGCCCGATCTGCGGCTCGAAGAAGAATCCCTTGGTGTTGGCCTCCTTGCCGAAGTTCAGCGCCGTGCCTATGTCTGCAGTGACGAAAGGCTTGATCTTGCCCGGCCTCACGCGTCCGAAACGTGCGCGGATGAACACCGGGACGACGGCCTCGTCGCCGTAGTAGAGGATTCGGCTTCCTTCCCCAAGTTCCTCGATCTCATGTACGGAGTGTATATAGCGCAGGCCGGTTCCGGCGCCGAGGAAGAACCCCTTGGTCCGCTGTTTCCCCCAGATGAAGGCACCTCCTGCGGAATAGTTGACCCCTTCGGACTTGCTTATATGGCCGTATCCTTCGACGGCCATCTTGCTCTTGTCCTGTTTCGTTGGTTCCAGAGCGGAAGCGCTGAGGGCCAGCAACAAGGTTGCGGCCAAGACTAGCAATCTTTTCATTTTCAGTCCTTTTTCTCGAGTTTCCCGACAAGCTTTGAGGCGATTTCCAGAAATGCCAGACCGTCGGGGCGGGATCCGAGGGCCACGGGCTCGCCGGCGTCTCCGCCTTCGCGTATACTCTGGACTATAGGGACCTGCCCCAGCAGGTCCAGGCCCAGAGCCCGCGCCATGGCTACGCCGCCGCCTTGTCCGAACAGGTAGTACTTCTCGTCAGGATGCTCGGCAGGAGTGAACCAGGACATGTTCTCGATGATACCGAATACAGGCTTCTCCACGCCCTTGTTGCCGAACATGTTGACACCCTTCTCAACGTCAGCCAAGGCAACGTTCTGCGGCGTGGTGACTATCACGGCACCCTCCATCGGGATGTCGTGGACGAGCGAGATATGGATGTCGCCGGTGCCCGGGGGCATGTCGATCAGCAGGAAGTCGAGCTCGCCCCACTGAACCTGCAATATCATCTGTTTCAAGGCGTTGCAGGCCATCGGCCCACGCCAGATCAGGGCCTGGCCCCGATCGGCGAAGTAGCCGATGCTCATCCACTTCACGCCGAACTTCTCGGCGGGGAGGATCCACTGCCTGCCGTCCTCCTCCTCGACAGCCTCGGGGACGTGGCCCTCGGTGCCGGTCATCACCGGCACGGACGGCCCGTACACGTCGGCGTCGGCGAGGCCGACGCGGTAGCCCATCCGGGCCAGAGCTACGGCAAGGTTCACCGCTACGGTGGACTTGCCGACGCCGCCTTTGCCGGAGGCTACGCCTATGATGTGTTTGATATCCTTGACCTGCTCGAAATCGAGGTCGAGCACATTGCTTTTCTTTTTGGCGGGAGCCTCGTCCACGATGACGGTCCTGACTTCGTTCTCCATGTCCGGAAACTCCCGGATGAGGGTGGCGCGGGTGCTGCCCACGAGGTACTCTGTCAGGGGATCACGACGCTTGGGGAATCCCAGCGTCACAGTGATCTTCCCTTCGGAAACCTCGACGTCATTCACCATTCCAAGGGATACGATGTCGCGGTCGTCCCTTGCGGGATGGCGTACGCTCGCCAGGGCCTGCTTTATATCCTGTTCTGTCATTATCTGATGATGTTCATTTCGTTGAGGAGATATCCGGCTCCGCCGAACTTGTCGAGGAGCAGGAGCACGTAACGGATGTCCACGCAGATGCAACGCTGGAGGTCGGGCTCGAACATCACGTCGCTGGACATGGACTCCCAGTTGCCGTCGAAGGCGAGACCGATGAGATTGCCGTCAGCATCCATCACGGGTGAGCCGGAGTTGCCTCCGGTGATATCGCAGTTGATCAGGAAGCAGGCGGGCACTTCGCCGTATTCATTGGTGTACTGGCCGAAGTCCTTGTTCAGGATGATCTCTTTGAGCCTGGCGGGGACACGGAACTCGTAGTTGTCCGGATCTTCCTTCTCGATAACGCCCTTGACGGTGGTGTAATGCTTGTAGAGCACGCCGTCCTTGGGGGAGTAGGACTTGACGGTACCGTAGGTCAGACGCATGGTGCTGTTGGCGTCCGGATAGGAGGGCTCGCCCTCCTTCCATTCCATGAGACCCTTGGTAAAGGCCTTGCTGCCCTCGGCAATGGGGCCTGTGCTTTCAATCATGGCAGGGGTGAACTTCTGGGCCGCTCCTACGATAGCGTTGTAGATCATCGTAGCGGGGTCGTTCTCGTAGTCGGCGTAGCTCTTGATCTTCTCGCGGAGCTTCTCTTCCGAGGTGAAGGCGGTATTGTCGAAAACGTATTTAACGAAAGGCTCGACCTGTGAAGGGTCAAGTCCTTCGATGGCTACCATGTCCTCGGGCTTGACCCGGGAGAGATAGTGGTTGAACAGCGCTACGCCTTCCTTGCGGTCGAGCGGTTCACTGTAGTCCTTGTACTGGCGGGCGATGGTGGAAATGGCCTCCTCGAGGGCAGCCGCTTCATCGCTGCCGGAGGCCTGGGCCCTGCGGAAGGCATTGCCGAACGAGGCGGCGTAATTCACGGCTTCGATCCTGTAGATGGTCTCGGTCAGGAGCGTATATGCCTTTTCGGCCTCGGCGGAGGAGGCAACGGCGTCGGCTATGGTCTGGATGGCGTTGCCATAGGTCTCCCTGCGTTTTTTCTTAGCAGAAACCCAGGCGTTGAAATCCGCCTCTTTCTGCTCTTCGCGTCCGATGATGTTGAGCTTCTCGAAGGCGAGTTCCTCGCCCTGCCACTTCTTCCAGCCGTTGGCCGAGCTGGCATACTTGCTGGCATACTGCAGGGTGACGGCCGGGTCGGCCATCATTGCCTCCCACATGACGTCCTGACGGACGGTACGGGCGTCGATGGCGACACGCTGCTCGGCGATCATCTGCTTGAGCTGGGCTGCGGTCTGGAACCTCTGGGTGCGTCCGGGATAGCCCATGATCATGGCGAAGTCACCGTCCTGGTATCCTTTGAGGGAGATGCCGAGGGTGCGCTTGGGCTGGTAGGGGACGTTGTCCGGGCTGTATGCGGCAGGCTCGTTGTCGCGGCCGGCATATACGCGGAACATCGAGAAGTCGCAAGTGTGGCGGGGCCACATCCAGTTGTCGGTTTCGCCGCCGAACTTTCCGGAGGATGCCGGCGGAGCGCCGACGAAACGGACGTCGGTGTAAGTCTTGTAGACAATGAGGTAGAAGACGTTGTCGTTGTAGAAACTCTGGACCCTGGCCGTGCAGTGAGGGTTGTCAGCCTCGGCCTTTTCAGCGAGGGCCTGGGCTGCGGCCTCCATGGCGGCTTCGGCTATCTCTTCCTTGTCCTCGGCCTTCTTGTTGGCCTTGAGTGCGGACTCATAGGCCTTCTCCAGCACGGGGGTGACGTCGGTCATGCTCTGCAGGAAGGTGACACTGAGGCCTCTGGCGGGCAGCTCTTCCTTGAGACTCATCGCCCAGTATCCGTCCTCGAGATAGTTGTGCTCGGGGGTGGAGAGCGCCTGGATGTTGCTGTATCCGCAGTGGTGGTTGGTGATGACGAGTCCCTGGTTGGAGATCATCTCTCCTGTGCATCCGCCTCCGAAATGGACGATGGCGTCCTTGAGGGAGGTGTTGTTGATGCTGTAGATCTGTTCGGGTGTGAGGCGGCAGCCGAGCTCCGCCATTGCGCCCGCGTTCATCTTCTGGAGAAGCGGGAGCAGCCACATGCCTTCATCCGCGCGGGCGCCGATAGTGAGCGTCATGGCCGCCGCGAGAGTGAGAAGGACTTTCTTCATGTTGGTCTTCATATATTGTCGAATAGTGTTGGTTCCAATTCTTTGGGGTGGAAGCTTTTCCGGTGATACGGCGTGTACCCATACTCGCGTATGGCTTCGATGTGCTCCTTGGTCGGGTAGCCCATGTTGCGGTCCCATCCGTACTGCGGATACTCCTGCGCGATTTTCCTCATGTACTCGTCCCGCCATGTCTTGGCCAGGACGGAAGCGGCGGCGATGCTGGCGTAAGTCGCATCGCCGTGCACCACGGTTACGTGGGCGTAGCCGTCGAGAGGCTTGAAGCGGTTGCCGTCGACCAGCAGGAGGTCCGGCTTGACGGCAAGGCGCAGGACAGCCCTCTGCATGCCGGTGATGGAGGCGTTGAGGATATTGATCCGGTCGATCTCCTCAGGCTGGACGGCCTCGACTGCCCATGCCACGGCGTTCTGTTCGATGATGGGGCGCAGGATGTCGCGGGAGCGTTCCGTCATGCGCTTGGAGTCGTCCAGGAGCGGATGGAAGAAGCCTTCGGGCAGGATGACGGCCGCGGCGAACACGGGACCGGCGAGCGGGCCCCTGCCCGCCTCGTCGCACCCGGCCTCCACGAGGCCCTCGTGCATGTATGCTTTCAGTTGAAAACTACGCGGCATGTCAGAAGCATCATACCGCAAATTTAATCATTTTTATCGTCTTCCTTCCTTTTTTCAAGCAAAGCGATGATCGACTTGAGATTGCGGTTGTTGTCTTCCTTTTCGCTGACAAGCCTGTTGAGATTGTCGATTTCCGCCCGCAGGCTTGCCTTCTGCGATTCGTAGCTCTCGGTCAGCTCACGTATCCTGTCGTTGAATCTTTCACGCTCTTCCCTGAGCATCGCGACGCCGCTGGCGGAAGGGTCGCCGAGGACGACCTCCTCGGGCGTTATACCCGCCCAGTCGGCAATGACCTGGATGTAGTCACTGATTACCCTGGTCTTGCCCTTTTCAAGTTTCCTATAAGTGTTCCTCGCGATTCCGAGGGCATCCGCCATTTTCGTCTGGGACATGTTGTGTTCCAGACGGATCTTCAGGATATTCTGCTTGATCGAGTTGTTGTCCATTACTCTGGCCGGCGTTTACAAGACAAAGTTATCAGGTTGTGCGACAGAAAGCTGACACTGTTCTGTGGTCATTGACACTAAAAGGGTGTCAATTGCATCAAAAAAGAGGCTATTTTTGATAAAAACATATTTATTTTCCGTTTACCCCCCGCAGGAAGCCGTCCAATGATTGCCGATATCGGAGAAATGTTTCATATTGCACTGCGAAACCCTACGTATATGAGAACGCTTGAAGAACACTACGCTTTGCTGGAACGGCTCGTCAATGACGAAAACATCTATCTCGATCCCTCCTTCCCCTTCGACCGGGTGTGCCGCCTTCTCGGCGTGAAGCGCCGTGACATGGACGCTCTCCTGAGGCGCGAGCTCGGGGTTGACGGCGACGCGCTTTTCAAAAGCCTGCGCGCCGCCCTTCCGGAGCGGCTGGAGAGGAAATACGGCCTAAAATGCTTTTTTCAAGAGCTTTGACGTTTTTCTTGTTGGTTATGCTTTTTAAATTGATTATCTTTGCGGACTACGCCGATAATCCGCAATTTTGAAGAAATAACAATATAACAACAGAAAAATGAAAGAGTATTCCACCAAAGACATCCGCAACGTTGTCCTTCTGGGCGCCACCAAGTCCGGCAAGACCTCTTTGTCCGAGGCCATCCTTTTCGAAGGCAAGGTCATCGACAGGAGGGGCACCGTTGAGGACAAGAACACCGTCTCCGACTACACCGAGATCGAGAAGCTGAACCAGCGTTCCATTTACGGCGCTCCGCTCTATGCCGAGTTCGAAGGCAAGAAGATCAATGTCATCGACGCCCCCGGCGCCGACGATTTCTGCGGCGGCGCATTCGCTGCCTTCAAGGTCTGCGAGAACGGCATCCTCCTCGTCAACGCCCAGCAGGGCGTCGAGGTCGGCACCGAGATTTTCGCCCGCCACGCCGGCAACGCCAAGCTTCCCCTCGTCCTCGCCATCAACCAGCTTGACAGCGAGAAGGCCGACTGGGACAACCTTCAGAACTCCCTCAAGGAGGCGTTCGGCGGCAAGCCCGTCTACGTCCAGTTCCCGGTCAACCCCGGCACTGCTTTCGACGCCTTCGTGGATGTCCTCACGATGAAATACTACAAGTTCACGGACCAGAACGGCAAGTGCACCGTCTCCGACATCCCGGCAGAGTTCGCCGACCAGGCCGAGACCATGCACGCCGAGCTCGTCGAGAAGGCCGCCGAGTACGACGAGGAGCTCATGATGAAGTTCTTCGACGAGGGTGACCTCTCCGAGGAGGAGATCATCAAGGGTCTCTCCACAGGTTATGCCAACGGCGACGCTTACCCCGTGTTCTGCCTTTCCGCCAAGAAGGACGTCGGTGTCCGCCGCCTTCTCGAGTTCATCACCCACCTCGGCATCGTGCCCGCAGGCAATGAGAGCGCTCCCGCATCCCTCTATATCTACAAGACCGATGTCGAGCAGCACCTCGGAGAGGTTTCCTTCTTCAAGGTCATGAGCGGTATCGTCACCACCGGTGTCGACTTCGAGGAGCCCAATTCCGGTTCCAAGGAGCGTTTCTCCGCCCTTTACGCCGTTGCCGGTCTCAAGAAGGAGTCCGTCACCAGCCTGCATGCCGGTGACTTCGGCTGCGTCGTGAAGCTCAAGAACGGCAAGGCCGGCACTACGCTGTGCGCCATCGGCGCCGGCCTCGACTACGGCAAGATCGCATATCCCGCTCCGAAGTACCGTTGCGCCATCAAGGCCAAGGTCCAGCAGGACGAGCAGAAGCTCGGTGACGCCCTCAAGAAGATCGCTTCCCAGGATCCTACCGTCATCGTGGAGTACTCCAAGGAGCTCCGCCAGACCATCCTCAGCGGCAACGGCGAGCAGCATATCAATGTCGTCAAGTGGAGACTCAACAACGAGTTCGGCCTCGACGTCGAGCTCTTCGCACCGAAGGTCCCTTACCGTGAGACCATTACCAAGGTCGCATGCGCCCAGTACCGTCACAAGAAGCAGTCCGGCGGTGCCGGTCAGTTCGGTGAGGTCCACCTCCTCGTCTGCCCTGCAGAGGGTGAGTTGAACACCAAATTCATGATCAACGGCAAGGAGACCGTGCTGAACATCAAGTCCCAGGATATCACCGACCTGGAGTGGGGCGGCAAGCTCGAGTTCTACAACTGCGTCGTCGGTGGTGCCATCGACCTCAGCTTCATGCCCGCCATCCTCAAGGGTATCAAGGAGCGCATGGTCGAGGGACCTCTCACCGGTTCCTACGCCCGCGACATCCGCGTCTTTGTCTACGACGGTAAGATGCACCCGGTTGACTCCAAGGAAATCGCCTTCATCATCGCTGGCCGCAACGCCTTCCGTGAGGCTTTCCGCAACGCCGGTCCCAAGATCCTCGAGCCTATCTACAACGTCGAGGTCATGACTCCGGCCGAGTACCAGGGCGCCTGTATGTCCGATCTCCAGAACCGCCGCGGTATCCTCGGCGACATGGGTTCCGACAAGGGCTTCGCCATCCTCAAGGCTCGCGTTCCGCTCGCAGAGCTCTATCGTTATTCGACGACCCTGAGCTCCATTACCTCCGGTTCCGCAACCTTCACGATGGAGTTCGCCGACTACCAGCCCGTTCCGGGAGACGTCCAGACCAAGCTTCTGGCCGACTACGCCGCCCAGGAGGAAGAGGACTAGTCCTTTTTCTGCACCTCCGTTATCCGATAGGAGGAGGTTCTGTCATCAGATTTCAAAAAGTGCCGCGGGTTCATCCCCCGGCACTTTTTTCTTTTCCTTCTGTCCCTCTCTCCACCCTTTCTCCGTTCTCTCTACGCCCTCTCTCCGTCCTCTTTTCCTCCATCCTTTTCCCCGCGCTCCCTCTCTCGGCTGTTTCCCCGTCGGCAAATGACGTAGACGGTCCAGTCTGTGGACCGTCTACGTCATTTCGGGGCGTTTTTGCTGTAGACGGTCCAATGGCTGGACCGTCTATGTCATTTCGAGAATACAAAAAGATAAAAAACGTGGAAATACCCCGATATGAATCTTTATGGTTCCTTGGAGTATCCGACACAAAATCTATCTTGCAGGCGTTAAACAGACTTGACTATGAAACACTATTACTTGATTACGACGGAGCATCTGGAAGACCGCCTGTGGTTCCGGGACGGGGAAGACTTCCGCGTGGCGATGAACTATGTGGCTGTCGCAGCCTTTTTGTCCGGAGTAATGGTCCTGGCATTCATCCTTATGTCCAACCATGTCCATTTCGTGCTTGCATGCAGCCGTGAGGATGCGGAACTGTTCATTAACACGTTCAAGCGCCTGTATGCCTCTTATTTCTACAGGAAATATGGAGTAAACGAGCTCCTGCGCCGTAACGGAGTGGATATCAGGGAGGTAAATGACAGCGACGAGTCCCTTGAGAGGGCCATTGCCTACGTATTGATGAACAGCGTGGCAGCGAACATCTGTTTCGAGCCTTCCGGCTATCCTTGGGGGACAGGGAACGTGTTTTTTAATGACAACCCTTTCCCGGGGAGGTGTTTGAAGGAGTTTTCTGGAAGGGCCCAGATGCGGATGCTGAAAAGCAACGTCATGCTGCCGGGAGACTATAGGATAGGATCGGGAGGGTATATCCTGCCGGAATCCTACGTACAGGTGAAGGGCGTAGAAGCCCTGTTCCGGACCCCGAAGCGGTTGGGATACTTCCTCAGGACATCTTCCAAAGCCCGTCAAAGGCTTGAAGGCGGAGTGGCTCCGTCTTTCAGGGATCAAAATATCCTTTCGGCAAGCGAGGATCTGTGCCACTCTTTATTCAGGGTGAACAGGATCTCAGACTTGGGCGTGGAGCAGAAAACAGAGTTGCTTCGGCAGCTCGGACGCCGTTTCAGTGCGGACCTCAACCAAATCTGCCGTGTGACCGGTATCCCTTATGAAGAGGCCGCCCGGATGCTTGACGGTTGGTAAGGAGTTTCGGTAACTGCGCCATCTGACATGGATGCCGTCGATGGCGCTGAAGTGACGTAGACGGTCCAAGGGCTGGACCGTCTACGTCATTCTGGGGCGTTTTTGCTGTAGACGGTCCAATCTTTGGACCGTCTACAGCACTTTAGAGGGGGAAGGAAGGCGAGATGAGATGAGGAGAGGAAGGGGGAGTAGAGGGGGAGGGAGACGACAGGGGATATACGGCATTTGAAGCATTTCTATTATCTTTGCAGGCGCTATGACAGAGATGTCATTAGGAGTTGCGCAGACAGATGGGTAAGACGGTTATACTGACAGGGAGTCCGACACGGTTCGGAGAGGACCATTTTACAGAAGACAACGGCCTGCTGGCTGAGGTGAAGGCGGCGCTGGCGGCGAAGCTGGCGACCAGGCTGACGGAGACGCAGAATACTCTGCCGGTGGGGCGGCACGCTGAAAAGCAGGCTACGAATCCGGCGGCTGTTGATGCAGACTGGCTCGAGGCCGGGCCGCGCGCAGAGTGCAGCGGGCCCGCAGGGCCGCGGGTGCTGCTGGTCAGCGCGGCACCGGACGACAGGGGCTTTACGGACTACGTCCTGGAGTCCATGACGGAATGCATCCGGAAGTCCGGGATAGAACCTGCCGCGGTGACGATGCTGGACCGGCGCAACGCAGCGCGTGCCGCCGGCCTCGTCCGCTCCGCGGACTGGATCGTCCTCTGCGGCGGCCATGTCCCGACGCAGAACCGTTTCCTGCATGAGATACGCCTCAAGGAGCTCCTGAAGGATTTCGACGGGCTTATAATGGGATGTAGCGCCGGGTCGATGAACTGCGCGGAGCGCGTGTACTCGCACCCGGAACTTCCGGGTGAGAGTACCGCTCCGCGCTGGCTGGAAGGCCTGGGGCTGACCACCCGCCAGATAGTACCTCACTACGACCAGGTCCGCCATGCGGAGGTCGATGGCAAAAGGCTCTTCGAGGACATCATCTTCCCTGAAAGCTGGCGTCAGGCATTCTACACTTTCCCCGACGGGGGATACATCATCTCCAAGGACGGCCGGGAGGAACTCCGCGGCCTCGCCTGGGAGATTTCCAACGGACAGATGCGGCAGGTTTCTGCCGAAAACCAAACATACGCTTTCATGAACGTCATTTTCATTTCCCCGCATTTCCCGCAGACATACAGCCACTTCTGCTCCGGCCTAAGGGCGAACGGAGCCAACGTGCTGGGCATCGCGGATGCGCCTTGGCACGAGCTCAACGATGAGCTCCGCGGCGCGCTGAACGACTATTACAAGGTCGACAACCTCGAGGATTACGGCGAGGTCTACCGGGCCGTGGCCTGGTTCGCACACAAATACGGCAAGATCGACTGGATCGAATCCAACAATGAATACTGGCTTGAGCAGGACGCACGTCTGCGTACCGACTTCAATGTCACGACAGGCATCAAGAGCGACCGTGTAGCCTCCATCCGCAACAAGTCCGAGATGAAGAAATACTACGCCCAGGGCGGCATCCCGACGGCGCGCCAGATCAAGGGCTCGGAAGGTGAGGCTAAAGTCAAGGCTTTCGTCAAGCAGACCGGCTATCCCGTAATCGCCAAGCCGGACAGCGGCATGGGCGCTTCCGGTACCTTCAAGATCCATGACGGCGCAGAGCTCGCCGACTGGTTCCTGGCCCATAAGGACAACTACGGAGCATACGTCATCGAGGAGTTCATCACCGGCCTGCTTGTAAGCTATGACGCCATTTACAACGCGGAAGGTGAGCCCATATTCGAGAATAACTCCGTTTTCCCGACCCCCATAATGGAGATCGTCCACGACAACAGCGAGACCTGCTACTGGACCAACAAGACCGTCCCGGCCAAGCTCGCCGCCATCGGCCGCCGCACGGTCAAGGCCTTCGGCATCAAGAGCCGCTTCGTTCACCTGGAATACTTCCAGTTGGACCGCGACCGCGAAGGCCTTGGCAAGAAGGGCGACTACGTAGGCCTGGAAGTCAACATGCGCCCGCCGGGAGGCTATACTCCGGACATGATGAACTTCGCCCATTCCACGGACGTGTTCAAGATCTGGGCGGACATGGTGGTCTTCGACGAGGCCCGCAAGCAGCAGGGCGAGCAGTATTTCTGCGCCTATGCCGGGCGCCGCGACTGCTACCGCTACAAGCACAGCCATGAGGAGATAATGTCCCGATATGGAGCTGATATCTGCATGGCGGAGCGTGTCCCTGCCGCCCTCGCGGACGACCTGTGCGACATGGCATACATCGCACGCTTCAAGGAGAAGCGCCGGATTGACGAATTCTTCGCCTTCGTCTGCCTTAAATAGGTTTAATTTTGCTACATTTGCCGGATAGAACAAAAGTATCTCGAGATATGTACAGAACCCACACTTGCGGTGAGCTGAGGCTCGCCGACCAAGGCAAGAAAGTCACCCTCGCGGGATGGGTGCAGAAATCCCGCAAGCTCGGAGGCATGACCTTCGTCGACCTCCGCGACCGTTACGGCATCACCCAGCTCGTCGTCGACGCGGCCGCTCCTGCGGAGCTGGTCGAGGCCGCGACCTCGCTGGGCCGCGAGTTCGTCATCCAGGTGACCGGCACCGTAGTCGAGCGCCAGAGCAAGAACCCCAAGATGCCCACCGGCGATGTCGAAGTCTCCATTGAGAGCATCAACATCCTGAACAAATCCGTGACTCCTCCCTTCACCATCGAGGAGGAGAGCGATGGTGGCGAGGACATCCGAGCCAAGTACCGCTATCTCGACCTTCGCAGGCCTCCGCTCCAGCGCGCCCTGGCCCTTCGCCACCGCCTCGCCCAGGAGGTCCGCACCTATCTTGACGGACAGGGTTTCATGGAAATCGAGACCCCTTACCTGATCAAGTCCACCCCGGAGGGAGCGCGCGACTTCGTCGTGCCGTCCCGTATGAACCCCGGCCAGTTCTACGCCCTCCCGCAGTCGCCTCAGACCTTCAAGCAGCTGTTGATGGTCGCGGGCTATGACCGCTATTTCCAGATCGTGCGCTGCTTCCGTGACGAGGACCTGCGCGCCGACCGCCAGCCGGAGTTCACGCAGATCGACTGCGAGATGAGTTTCGTGGAGCAGGAGGATGTCCTGAACATGTTCGAGGGCATGATGCGTTCGATGTTCAAGAACGCCCTCGGCGTCGACATCCCCGATCCGCTTCCGCGCATGAGCTGGTATGACGCCATGGACTACTACGGATCCGACAAGCCCGACGTACGTTTTGACATGAAGATCCATGAGATTACGGACAAGGTCCAGGGTCACGGATTCTCCGTGTTCGACAGCGTCGAATATGTGGGCGCCATCGCCGCTCCCGGATGTGCCGGGTACACCCGCAAGGAGCTGGACGCCCTCACCGAGTGGGTCAAGCGCCCGCAGGTGGGTGCCAAGGGCCTGGTCTATATCAAGTGCAACGAGGACGGAAGCTTCAAGTCCAGCGTGGACAAGTTCTATTCGCCGGAGGAGCTCGCCGGCATCGCCGGGGCCGTCGAGGCCAAGGCCGGCGACCTCGTGCTGGTGCTCTGCGGTCCCAAGCGCAAGACGCAGACCATGCTCGGCGTGCTGCGCATCGAGATGGGCAGCCGCCTCGGATTCCGCGACCCGAAGGTCTTCGCACCTCTATGGATCGTCGACTTCCCGCTCCTCGAATGGAGCGAGGAGGATGGCCGCTTCTACGCGATGCACCATCCCTTCACCGCTCCCAAGCCGGAGCATGAGAAATGGTTCTATTCGGACAAGAAAGAAGACCTTGAGCGCGTCTGCGCCAATGCTTATGACTTCGTCCTGAACGGCACCGAGCTCGGCGGCGGATCCATCCGTATCCACAACGCCGATATGCAGAGCCGCATGTTCGAGGTGCTCGGCATCGGCAAGGAGGAGGCCGAGTACAAGTTCGGCTTCATCATCAACGCCTTCAAGTTCGGCGCCCCGCCCCACGGCGGTCTGGCCTTCGGCTTCGACCGCGTCTGCGCCCTCTTCGGCGGCCAGGAGACCATCCGCGACTACATCGCTTTCCCGAAGAACAACCAGGGCCGTGACGTCATGATCGACTCCCCGTCCCTCATCGACGACACCCAGCTCGAGGAACTGCAGATCAAGACCTGCGTCAAGGAATAGCTTTTCAATCCCTCCCCGCCCGGGAGGGATTTTGTTTATTCTCTCCCTCGACTCATGACGCATTACTATTGTGTCATAACGTGGTCCGTATCTGCTTTATATTTAATAAGTTGATATATTTGACTACCCCTCTCTGGAAATGGTAGTCATTTGTGGGAACTCTTTGTTCGTCAGACATTTAGTTACCACGGAGAAAGTGTGATAGTGTATGGGGAAGATATTGTTAAAAGCTTCGGGGAATCGGGAAAATTGATTATCTTTACGAAGTAACTGAAACCTTATTCGAGTATGGCGGAGAATGGCCTCTTTGTTGGCGCTGACAAGATGATGAAGGACGTACACGATGTCCTGGAACACAACATTCTGCCTTTCTGGGAGAGGCTGAAGGATCCGCAGGGCGGGTTCTATGGGCGTATCACCGGGGACGGCGCGCTGCAGGAGGACGCTCCCCGAGGAGCCGTCCTCAACGCGCGCATCCTCTGGACATATTCCGCCCTGTACCGCCGGTTCAATCGCAAGGAGCATCTGATCATGGCTGTCCACGCCAAGGATTACTTTGTCTCCCACTTCATGGACCACAAATACGGAGGCGTATACTGGTCCCTGGATGCCAGAGGGAAGAGACTGGTCGACAAGGCACAGCTGTATGCACAGGCTTTCGGTATCTATGCCCTGTCCGAATTCTTTGCCGCGACGGGGGATGACGAGGCTCTCAAGGCTGCCATAAATATCTACTACATAGTCGAAAGGCACTTTGCCGACACCGTTCACGGGGGCTATATCGAGGCTCTTGGCAGGGATTTCAAACCGCTTGAGGACATGCGCCTGAGTCCGCGTGACGTGAACTGCGCCAAGACCATGAACTCCCATCTCCATCTGCTGGAGGGGTATGCGAACCTTTACAGGATCTGGCCGGATCCCGTCCTGAGGGACAGGGTGGTCAACTTGCTGGATATACTTGAAACCAAGATGACGGATCCTGCCACAGGCCATCTGGAGTTGTACTTCGACCGAGACTGGACCGTCATACCGGGCGGCGTCTCTTTCGGACATGACATCGAGACATCGTGGCTGGCGCAGGAGTGCGCCATGGCCGTCCGGGATTTCCGGACGGTCGAGAGCGCGCGCGCCCTGGCCCGGCGGCTGTACGCCGCCGGACTCGAAGGCATCCGGCGCGACGGCAGCCTGATCTGCGAGGTCAAGCCTGACGGCACCGTCGTAAACGACCGCCACTGGTGGGTGCAGGCGGAGTCCGTCGTCGGCAACCTCTGGGCATGGAAGTATCTTTCCGTCCCGGAGGGATTCGAGCGCGCCCAGAAAGCGTGGGAATACATATCCGACCGTATCGTAGACCGCGACGGCGGGGAATGGTGGTGGTACTGCGACGCGGAGGGTGAACCCAGCTTCCTGGCCGACAAGGCAGGAGAATGGAAGTGCCCCTACCACGATGTCCGCATGTGCCTTCAGGTGCTCGGTATCTTTGACTGAGCGGTTTCCTTGTATTTTTGATTATATTTGTATCCGTGATAAGGACGGAGAACCATAAGGACCTGACCCGCAGGAACACTTTCGGCATGAAGGTGTCCTGCGAGCGTTTCGTGGAGTACGATTCGCTGGAGGACCTCTTCAACCTGGACTTCGACGAACTGCCGAAGCCGCTCTTCCATATGGGCGCAGGGTCCAACCTCCTCTTTACCGGCGACTGGCCGGGGACTGTGCTTCACTCTGGTATCAAGTTCCTGCGCCCGATGGGCCTTGAGGAGGATGAAGCGCTTGTCGAGGTCGGCGCCGGGGCCGTGTTCGACTCCTTCGTGGAGTGGGCATGCTCCAGGGGCCTCTGGGGCGTGGAGAATCTCTCCCTCATCCCCGGTGAAATCGGCGCGTCGGCCGTACAGAATATCGGCGCATATGGCGTGGAAGCAAAGGATGTCATCGTCCGTGTGAACTGCTTCGACCTCGAGCTCCGTGACATGGTCACCTTCGAGAATGCCGACTGCCGCTACGGTTACCGCACATCGTTCTTCAAGGAAGAGGGTAAAGGACGTTACATAGTCACGAGCGTACTTTTCCGCCTTTCACGCAAATACAGCCCGAAACTCGACTACGGCAACATCCGCGCGGCGCTTGACGGCGTCCAGCCGGCGCTGCCGGACGACGTGCGCCGTGCCGTCATCGGGATCCGCAACGCGAAACTTCCGGATCCGGCCGTGACCGGCAGCGCCGGCAGTTTCTTCAAGAATCCCGTGATCTCCCGGGAGCATTTCGCCAGGATCGAGGCCGAAGCCGGTCCTGACGTCAAAGTGCCGCACTACGATACCCCTGAAGGGGTGAAGGTTCCGGCGGCCTGGATGATCGAGCGCTGCGGCCTGAAAGGCCGGACGCTCGGCGGCGCCGCCGTCTATGACAAGCAGCCACTCGTCATCGTCAACCTCAGTGGAAACGCCTCTCCGGAGGAGATAGTCTCCCTTGAGAATCAGGTGATTGCAGCTGTCAAGGAAAAGTTCGGGGTGGAGCTCCATCCGGAAGTGGAACATCTCTAATACTGTCGCCCATGTCAACGTTCACAATCGAAGGAGGCAGCAAACTGAGCGGGGAGATAGTCCCCCAGGGGGCCAAGAATGAGGCCCTGCAGGTCATCAGCGCAGTTCTCCTGACCCCGGGGGAGGTGAGGATTTCCAACATCCCCGAGATCCTGGACATCAAGAACCTGATCGCCATGCTCGAAGGCATGGGTGTCAAGGTACGCCGTCTCGCCAAGGGCGAATACTCCTTCCAAGCTGACGAGGTGGACACCCAGTATGTGGGAAGCATAGAGTTCGTGCGCAAGAGCGCGGCCCTGCGCGGCTCCGTCATGCTGGCGGGCCCGCTCCTGAGCCGTTTCGGCCGCGCATTCTTCCCCAAGCCGGGAGGAGACAAGATCGGCCGCCGCAGGGTGGATACCCACCTGGACGGCATGGTCCGTCTCGGCGCCTCCCTGGAATACAATTCCATAGTCAGGGCATACGACCTTTCCGCCCCGCAGGGCCTGAAGGGATGTTACATGCTGCTGGACGAGGCCTCCGTCACAGGAACGGCCAATATCGTAATGGCTGCCGTGCTTGCCGAGGGTGTCACCACCATCTACAACGCCGCCTGCGAGCCTTACGTGCAGCAGCTCTGCCGCCTGCTCACCGCCATGGGCGCCAAGATCGACGGCATAGGGTCCAACCTCCTCACCATCACTGGTGTTAAGGAACTTCACGGGGCGGAGCACCGCATCCTCCCTGACATGATCGAAGTCGGCAGTTTCATAGGAATGGCCGCCATCTGCCAGTCTCCGTTGACCATCAAGGATGTATCGTACAAGGACCTCGGCATCATCCCGGAGTGCTTCCGCAGGCTGGGGGTCAAGCTCGAGCAGAGAGGGGACGATATCTTCGTCCCCGAGCAGGAGTCTTACGAGATCGAGTCATTCATCGACGGGTCCATCATGACCCTCGCCGACGCTCCCTGGCCGGGACTTACCCCTGACCTTCTCAGCGTCATGCTCGTCGTGGCGACGCAGTGCAAGGGCAGCGTCCTCATCCACCAGAAGATGTTCGAGAGCCGCCTGTTCTTCGTCGACAAGCTTATAGACATGGGCGCGCAGATCATCCTGTGCGATCCGCACAGGGCTGTCGTGATAGGTCACGACCACCGTTTCAGGCTGCGCGCGAACAATATGACTTCGCCCGACATCCGTGCTGGTATCGCCATGCTGCTCGCGGCCATGTCGGCCAAGGGCACGTCCGTGATCGACAATATCGAACAGATTGACCGCGGATACGAGAATATCGATGTCCGCCTGAATGCGCTGGGCGCCAGTATCAAGAGAGGTTAGTCTTCCAAGAGGGAAATATCGGACACTCCGGTAGCACGCAGGGCCATCATCAGGGATTCGGCCTTGACGCGGCTGTTGACCGGGGCTGAAGTATAGACTGTGGAGTCTTCGTTTTCCACTATTTCAGGAGCCGAACCGGTATGGAGCCGGATGACGGTCATGGCCAGGGGAGGGAGGGTTTCTTCCTCGTCGATGACAGCCTGTATCCGGATTGAAGGCGTTTTCGGGAATTCCACATAGTCGGCGAAAACGCCTCTCGGGAGTACGATATCCGGCATGCCGGCGCCGCCTTCGGAGACCATCATCACTGCCTTGTCATCCACTTCCGCCAGGAACAGTTTCACTACGGTGCTGTCCGCTGCCGAAGCCTGCGGCAGCTGGAGCAGGGCTACGCCCGGAGTCATGTTCCCGGAAAGGAACAGCTGCTCTATCTCCTGAAGGTCCCTGGACGCAGCGTCAAGCCTTCCGCGCAGTCCTTCCATATCCTTTTCCTTGGCAGTTATCCTGGCGGCATAGGCTTCACGGTCCCCTTCCGCAATCTCTTCGAGGCCGGCCCTGAGGGCGTTCAGCTCGCGGTTGGACGCTGAAACGGAATCCCTGAGCGCACGCACAGTGGCCGAAGCGGCAGTGTAGGTGCTCATATCCACGTTCGCGCGCGTGCGGCGCGGGGCGCGCCTGCCGGTGGCAGGCTCCAGCTCCGCGATGGCGCGCATCTGGCGCGCGTCCGCGACCGAATGTTTGGGCGGTACCGGGTCGTAGACAAAGACGTATACGTTCACGCTGTCTTCCGGACAGCCCCTGTCGGATACCAGCACGGAATGCTTCCCGTCACCGGCATCGGCATACAGGTAGTCGTTGTATGGCGAGGAGTAGGGGAATCCCATGTTGACCGACTCGCTCCACCGTCCCGTCACGGGATTGCGCCTCGAGACATACAGGTCGTACCCGCCGGCTCCTGTGCGGTCTTTGGCTGAGAAATAGAGGGTGCGGGAGTCCGCTCCCGCCACATGGAAACGCGTCTCTTCGGTTCTTACCGTCTCGGGGAACATCCGGAAGAGGTCGTCCAGCGATATGCGTTTCTGCGCTTTCACGCGCACCTGCGACACGCGCGCCATCATCCTCATACCTGCCTGCGCGCGCAGAAGGGCGGTTTCGATGTCGCGGGATGCCGATGAGTCGGCTTCCGCCGCGGCATTGCCGAGCAGGTCGGCCGCTGCGGGGAAATCATACTGGAGGCAGAGGGAGTCAGCCGCCGCGATCCTGCGGGCGATGTCCCTGCGGCGGCGGTCCGGGGCCTGCGACATCGCCTTGCGGAGCGAATCCACCTTGCCCATCAGGATCTCCTGGGCGGTCGGGCCCGCCGGGACGGACAACGTGTCCGTCTGGGCGCGGGCGATGCCCGACCAGGCCAGCAATAATATGCATGCCAGCGCGGATACTCTGAAAATACGCAGGTCGATCACTCGCATTAATGGTCAAAACGTCCTACAAAAATAAGAATTCCTTGGAAGAAAGTTTCTTTCTAAGAAAAAAATAGTAAATTTGTGGCCTATTTTGAGTAAGTGGCGCAAAACGCCACCTTTTTAATCGTGCAAACAATTAAATATTAATAGTAAAGATTATGCAAAGTAAAGGCGCTATCAGGCTTGTAGCTATTCTTCTTGCCATAGCATGCTGTTGGCAGCTTTCCTTTACCCTGGTGACCCGTCTCCAGGAAAAGAAGGCCGACAAGTATGCCGAGAAAGCTGCCGTCGCAGTCATGAATTCAGCTGCATTCGACAAGGTTCCCGAGGCGGAGAGAGCTTACTATCTCGATTCCATCAGGAAAAACCAGAACAGGTGGTACACTGATTCCATCTCTTCCGAGAAGGTTTATTTCGGTTATAAGTTCAAGGATGTAAAGTCCAAGGAGATCAACCTTGGCCTTGACCTCAAGGGCGGTATGAACGTCATGCTGCAGGTTCAGCTCGAGGACCTCGTTAAGGCTCTCGCCGGCGAGAACCAGACCCCTGAGTTCAACAGGGCCCTCGCCCTCGCCAAGGAGCGCAGCGTGAATTCCACTTCCGACTTCATCACCCTCTTCGGAGAGGCTTGGAACGAGGTTTCCGGCGGCCAGAGGCTCGCCCAGATCTTCGGTACCTACGAGATGCGTGACCAGATCAAGCCCGAGTCCACCGACGCCGAGGTCCTCAACGTCATCCAGACCGAGGCCGAGAGCGCAGTCGCCAACTCCTTCAACGTTCTCCGCAACCGTATCGACCGTTTCGGTGTCACCCAGCCTTCGATCCAGAAGATCGGCAACACCGGCCGCATCCTCGTCGAACTCCCTGGTGTCAAGGAGCCCGAGCGCGTCCGCAAACTCCTCCAGGGCACCGCTTCCCTCGAGTTCTGGACCACTTTCGAGTATTCCGAGATCTATCCTTACATGGTCGAGGCCAACAACCTCCTTGCCCAGATCCTTTCCGACGAGACCCCGGCTGCCGAGGCCGCCGAGGGTGAGGCTGAGGAAGGACAGGCCGAGGACATCGTAGCCCAGGAGCTTGCCCAGCAGGAAGGCAGCGATGCAGAGCTGGATGCCTTCAAGAAGGCCAATCCTCTCTTCTCCATCCTCAATCCTTCCCAGATGCGCGGCAACGCCTGCATCGGCTTCGCCAACGCCATCGACACCGCTACCGTCAACCGCTACCTTGCCATGCCGCAGGTCGCCGAGATCTTCCCTCCGGAGTTCAAGGGCATGTGGTCTGTCAAGCCTACCGAGTACGTAGCCGGTGACAACGTCTACGAGCTCGTCGCCATCAAGGCTTCTTCCCGTGACGGCAAGGCTCCTCTCGACGGTTCCGTCGTCACCGACGCCCGCGTCGACTACGACAGCCGCCGTGGTGCCGGTACCCCTGGCGTCTCCATGACCATGAACGCCGAGGGCGCCAACACCTGGGCCCGCATCACCAAGGACAACATCGGCCGCCAGGTCGCCATCGTCCTCGACGGTACCGTGTATTCCTATCCTACCGTCCAGACCGAGATCACCGGAGGTTCCTCCTCCATCACCGGCAACTTCTCCGTCGAGGAGGCCACCGACCTTACCAACGTCCTCAAGTCCGGTAAGCTCCCGGCTCCCGCCACCATCGTCCAGGAGCAGGTCGTCGGTCCTTCCCTCGGTGCCGAGTCGATCCGCAAGGGTCTCATCTCCTTCCTGATAGCATTCCTCCTGGTGCTCGTGTACATGGTTCTCTTCTACAAGGGAGCCGGTCTCGTGGCTGACTTCGCATTGCTCACCAACGTCCTTCTCCTCTTCGGTACCCTCGCATCGTTCGGAGCAGTCCTTACCCTGCCAGGTATCGCCGGTTTGGTCTTGACGTTGGGTATGGCTGTGGATGCCAACGTTATCATCTATGAGCGCATCAAGGAAGAGCTCAAGGCCGGCAAGGGCATCGGCAAGGCCGTCCAGGACGGTTACCGCAATGCTTACTCCGCCATCATCGACGGTCAGGTGACCACCCTCCTCACCGGTCTCGTGCTGTTCTTCTTCGGTTCCGGTCCTATCAAGGGCTTCGCCACCACGCTCATCATCGGTATCATCACCTCCGTCCTTACCTCTATCTTCATCACCCGTCTGGTCATCGACGACAGGCTGAAGAAGGGCAAGAACATCACTTTCGAGTGGGAGTGGTCCAAGAACTTCCTCAAGAATACCCACGTCGATTTCCTCGGAAAGCGCAAGTATTCCTATATCATCTCCGGTGCCCTCATCCTGATCGCCCTCCTGAGCATCTTCATCAAGGGCTTCACCTATGGTGTAGACTTCACCGGAGGCCGTACCTATGTCGTACGCTTCGACCAGCCTGTCACCGCTGAGGACGTCCGTTCCGCTGCCGAGAGCGTGTTCAACGCAGCCGATCCCGAGTCCTCCGTCGAGGTCAAGCAGTTCGGCGGCGAGTCCCAGATGAAGATCACGACTTCCTACAAGGTCGACGATGAGTCATCCACCGTGGATGCCGAGATCGAGCGCATGATCTTCGACGGTCTCAAGGGCCTCTATTCCCAGAACATCACCTTCGAGGACTTCGTCGATACCGCCAACAACCCCAACGGTATCATCTCCTCCGACAAGGTCGGCGCTTCCATCGCCAGCGACATCAAGCGCTCCGCAGTCATCTCCGTGATCCTCGCCCTCCTCATCATCTTCGCCTACATCGCGTGGAGGTTCAAGGGCTGGACCTGGGGTCTCGGCGGCGTCGTGTCGCTTGCCCACACCGCCATCATCATCATCGGCTTCTTCTCCCTGTTCACGGGTATCCTGCCGTTCAACCTTGACGTGGACCAGACGTTCATCGCGGCTATCCTGACCATCATCGGATACGCCATCAACGACAACGTGGTTATCTTCGACCGTATCCGCGAGAATCTCGGCCTGCATCCCAACGCCGACTTCAAGGAGACCGTCAACTCTTCGCTGAACGCCACCCTCACCCGTACGGTCAACACCTCCGTCTCGACCCTCCTCCCTATGCTTGCCATCGCGTTCTTCGGAGGCGAGTCCATCAGGGGTCTCTCCGTCGCCCTCTGCCTCGGTGTCCTTATCGGTACCTACGCTTCAATCATGATCGGTACTCCTATCATGTACGACGCTACCCTCAGCAAGGCCAAGAAGGTGGAAGCCACCAAGAAATCCTCCAAGAAGTAATCTTCGGAAAAGATATCAACAAAATGCAGCCGGCCCTTTCAAAAGGCCGGCTGTTTTTTTATCTTTGTTTCTCAAACTTCCACCTATGCCTTTCGTCCATCTTCACGTCCACACACAGTACTCCATCCTTGACGGATTCTCCGATATGGGGAAGCTTTTCAAGCGTGCGGCGGAGCTCGGAATGCCCGCTCTCGCCATCACGGACCACGGCAACATGTACGGGGTCAAGGAGTTCTTCAAGATGGCCGGAAAGCATAAGGATGCGGACGGCAATTACAAGGTCAAGCCCATCGTGGGCTGCGAGGTTTATGTCACGAGGCATTACGACCACAAGCTCAAGGATTCCGCCCACAGGGCTTACTATCACCTGATCCTTCTGGCCAAGAATCCCACCGGCTACCGCAATCTCATGAAGATCGTCTCCATCGGCCATATCGAGGGCAAGTACTATGACAAGCCCCGCGTGACCCACGAGATCATCGAGAAGTATCACGACGGGCTCATCTGCTGCTCGGCCTGCCTGGCGGGAGAGATTCCCCGCGCGCTGGTCGCCGGCGACTGGGACGGGGCGTGCAAGGCCGTGGAGTGGCACAAGTCCGTTTTCGGCGACGACTATTACCTGGAGGTCCAGCTGCACAAGACAGAGGTCCCCGGTCTGGCCCTCGACGTCTACGAGCACCAGCTGGTCGCCAACGAAGGCATCTTCCGCCTTTCGGAGAAGTACGGCATCAAGGTCGTAGCCACGAACGATGCCCACTTTGTCAACAAGGAGGACGGCCCTGCGCACGACAGGCTCATCTGCTTGACCACCAATGCACTGGTCGACGATCCCAACCGCCTGCACTACACGCAGCAGGAGTATCTCAAGAGCGAGGAGGAGATGGCCGCGCTCTTCCCGGACCATCCCGAAGTGCTGGCCAATACATTGGAGGTCGCAGACAAGGTCGAGGTGTATTCCATAGACCGCGACCACGTGCTGCCGAAGTTCAAGATCGAGCCTTCCTTCCTGGCCGATCTCGACCATTATCTCGAGAAATACAAGGACGTCATCGACGCCGGCCGTTGTGACAAGAAGGGCAGGGACCGCGGCGCTGATTTCTGTGCGTCCGTGGCTTACCTATGCCACCTTTGCTACAAGGGCGCGCACGAGCGCTACGGCGAGACGCTCACGGACGAGCAGTCCGAGCGTCTCGACTTCGAGCTCAAGACCATCTGCCGCATGGGCTTCCCGGACTACTTCCTGATAGTGCAGGACTACATCGCCGCATCGCGCGCGATGGGGTCCCTCGTGGGACCCGGGCGCGGCTCCGCGGCGGGTTCAGTCGTCGCCTATTGCCTGAAGATCACCAATCTCGATCCGATCAAGTACAACCTCCTGTTCGAGCGTTTCCTCAATCCCGACCGTATCTCGATGCCTGATATCGACGTGGATTTCGAGGACCTTACCAAGGCCCACGAGTACGTCGAGAAGACCTACGGAGCCGACCACGTGTCGCGCGTGATCACTTTCGGTACGATGGCCGCCAAGAGCGCCATCAAGGACATCGCCCGCATCAGCAACGTATCCATCGACGAGTCCAACCGTCTCGCCAAGATGGTCCCCGACCGTCTGAGCGAGAGGGTGGAGAAAGAATACCCGTTCAACCCCAAGTTCGACGAACTGAAACCGGGCTTCAAAAGGTTCGAGAAGGAGGTCGAGGTGGATGACCCCGATCATCCGGGCGAGAAGAAAAAGGAAATGCGCACCTTCCAGAAGGGCATGGAGGAGGTCGATGTCAAGATCAACCTTGACAATTGCTTCCGCCTTGTTCCGGAGTTCCGCAACGAGCTTGAGAACGGTCCCGAGATTAACCGCGAAGTGCTCAGGTTCGCCCGTCAGATGGAGGGCTGCATACGCCAGACCGGCCAGCACGCCTGCGCTACCATCATCGGTCCTGCCAATCTCACCGACTACATCCCCATCTGCCTGTCCAAGGACAAGGAGACGGGTCTGGACGTCTGGACCTCGCAGTATGACGGGCATTACATCGAGGATGTAGGCATGCTCAAGATGGACTTCCTCGGGCTGAACACCCTTTCCATCATCCATACCTGCCTGGACAACATCAAGCAGCGCCACGGCATCGACATAGACATCGAGGCCATCCCCATAGACGACAAGCCCACTTATGAGCTCTACGGCCGGGGCGACACCATGAGCGTGTTCCAGTTCGAATCCGAGGGCATGAAGACCTGGCTTCAGCGCCTCCATCCCGAACGTTTCGAGGACCTCATCGCTATGAACGCCCTCTACCGTCCGGGCCCGATGGACTATATCCCCAACTTCGTCGACCGCAAGCTCGGCCTCAAGCCCATCGAGTACGACCTCCCGGAGATGGAGGAGTACCTCGCCGAGACATACGGCGTGACGGTGTACCAGGAGCAGGTGATGCTTCTCTCCCGCAAGCTCGCTTCCTTCACCAAGGGCGAGGCTGACAAGCTTCGCAAGGCCATGGGCAAGAAGCAGATAGCCGTGATGATGGAGCTCAAGGACAAGTTCATGAAGCAGGGTGTCGCCAACGGCCATCCCGAGAAGACCCTCGACAAGATATGGAAGGACTGGGAGAAGTTCGCCCAGTACGCCTTCAACAAGTCCCACGCTACCTGCTACGCCTGGGTGAGCTATCAGACCGGCTGGCTCAAGTGCCACTATCCCGCCGAGTTCCAGGCCGCCAACCTTTCCTGCAACCTCTCCAAGGGCGATGAGATCAAGAAGATCATGGCGGACTGCAAGGCCCACAAACTTCAGGTGCTGAATCCCGATGTCAATGAAAGTTCCGCGCACTTCACCGTCAACAAGGCAGGAGCCATCCGTTTCGGTCTGGGCGGCATCAAGGGCTTCGGCTCCAATATCGTGGACATGATCATCAAGGAGCGTGAGGAGAACGGCCTCTTCGAGGATGTGTACGACTTCATGGAGCGCATGGGCGGCGTGGTGAACCGCCGCTCGCTCGAGTCGCTCGTGTATGCGGGTGCCTTCGACTCTTTCGGATGCAAGCGCACGCAGTTCTTCCTGCCGGGAGCGAGCGGCGACCTCTTCATCGACGAGCTCGCACGCTATGCCGACAACTACCGCAACGACTCGGTCGACAGCGCATTCTCGCTTTTCGGAGACGCCGAGGAGATGAAGCCCAAGCGTCCGGCCATGCCCGCCCCTCCCGCGGAGGAGGACGTCCTCGCCCTGCTCCAGCAGGAGAAGGAGCTTGTGACCATGTACATCTCAGCGCATCCGCTGGACCGCTACGCCTTCGAGATCGAGAATTTCACGACCTGCAGCGTAGGCGACGTCCAGGCCAAGGTAGAGGAGTGTGAGCAGGGACACAAGAATGCCACCGTCAGTTTCGCGGGCATCGTCACGGACGTCAAGAGGAGCGTCACGCGCAACGGCTCGCCGTCGCTCCGCGCCACCATCGAAGACTTCGGCGGCTCGTACGAGCTGGCAGTCTTCGGCAAGGACTGCGAAGCCTGGCTGCCCCTTCTTGGCCTCCATTCTGAGGTCTTCGTCGAGGGCGACATCAAGGAAAAGTATTATCTCAAGCCAGAGGAGAAAGCCCAGGGCAAGACCGCCCCTTACGGCTTCAAGGTCAAGAAAGTCAGCATGTTGGGTAATGTCACGGAGTCCATGCTCAAGACCTTCGCCATCAACCTTACGACCGACCAGCTCAACGAATCCCTTCGCAGGGACCTCGTGAAGCTCCTGAAGGCCAACAAGGGCAAGACCGATCTGGGCATGTACCTGTACGATCCCAAGACCAGGTACAACGTCGAGTTCAAGTCCCGCAAATTCCAGGTCGCTGTCACCAACGACCTCATATACGGCCTGCGCGACCTCGGCATCTCCTATACCGTCAACCGGAAATAGAATGACCTGCGGAAACCCCGCAGGTCATTCCGTTACTTTTTCCCAAGCTTGAATTCGTACGCCTTGTCGAAGTTGCGGCGCAGGTAGTAGGTGGCCGTGAGACGGTCCAGGTCCCATAGGACGGTCCACTGTGTGCCGCCGAAACTGCCGGAAGGCGTCTGGCTGACAGACGCCATGGATTCCTTGAGGCTGTCATTGTCGAAGACTCCGAGGTATTCAACGTATTCGTCCTCCAGTATGTCGTAACGGTTATCTCCCGGTATCTGTCCCTTGCCGAACCATACTGGTGCGAGGTAATGGTTCGTGACTATCGGAGTGTCGGTTACGACCAGTTCGCCGTCGATGTACTCCGCCACGACCGAGCGCCCCGAGGCGTCGGAGATGGCATAATGGTGGGCGGTACCGATATCCGAGTGCATGTCGATACTGTTCAGGATACGTATCGCTTCATCGACCGTGGCTGCGCGGTTGAGGACGTAACGGAGTGCAGAGGTGGTGGTCATGTCAGGAAGGCCACGGTCCTGATGTGTCTCGGTATCGTCTCCCGCCATCAGGTCGGCGATGGCCAGTCCCTTCTCGTTCATGCCGTCCAGCGAAACGAACAAGCAGCTGAGAGCCATGTATTTGTTGGCGAAAGAATCCGGCTTCCAGTCCTCTCCGAAGCCGAGGAAACGGAGGTTGAATGTGGCTATGGATTCGTACCCGTTCTTCGGCCGGCTGTGGAGGATCATCGCCGTCGATTCGGAGAAGTCGAAGTTCCTGCCCATCATGAAGTGGTCTTCCGCGTCCCGGACGGTGAAGGCGGCGCAGCCGTAGGCGCCAGCCGCCTCCCCGGCCTCCGGGCCCTTGGCGAAGCCCCTGGACAGGAAGCGGAAGATGTAGCTGCCCATCTCCTGCGGGCTGCATGCCCCTCCGGATTCGACGAATCCGTCGAATCCGTCATCACCCTTGAACTCCATGTAGTAGAGCCCCTTGTCCAGTTCCTTTACGGACAGCGCGCCTTTTACCAGCGGTCCGAAGGCGCTCCATGCGCATGCGAGTATTGCCAGTCCTAGGAGCAGGAGTATCCTTCCTGCCCGGAATCTCTTTTTCTTCATTAGAATTTCCAAATCATTATTTCATTCTGCCCGACGGAAGCGTTCTCGAACGGGCCGGGCTTCGGGGCCGCGAAATTGCGGAGCGCGCCGGCGAAGTCGTGGTCGATGCGCAGCGGAGTCTCGTCGCGGTTCTCGTAATAGCTGTCGGTGTAGTAAGCCTTCTCAAGCATCTCAGTATCCACCGGTCTGGTGGAAGCGCTGTTCCATGCTCCATCGAGGGTGAATTTCAGGAAGATACCGTTCTCGCGGTATTCCATTTCCGGCATGGGAACATTGCCTCCCGTGGCTGCGCCTTTCTCGAACTTGTAGCCAGGGACGCCGTTGTAATAGACATTGCCGGCCACATGCATCGGCAGCCAGAAGTTGTCGCCCTGGTTGCTGCCGGCCGGGACCGAGCCTTTGCGCAGCCTCTCTGCGAAGGGCTCGGGCATCTCGTCACGGACGGTGACGGTGTTCATGTCACGGAAGATGCCGGGGTAGTAGGGCGGGCGCTCGTCGTAGACGCTCAGGCCCGCTTTTGCTCCGTAGAACACGTTGTTGTAGAAGCGGTCGTCCCCTCCGGGGAAATTCATCACGCCCACGACATCCGTGGAGTGCGGGGCATGATAGGGGGTATAGCGGTTCGGCACCGGCCTGAAGGTCACTTCGCCGCAGATGATATTGTGGACGAAGGCAGTTCCCTGGGCCATGTCGAGGAAGGCGACAGGGGAGAGCATGATGTTGTTGTCCACCAGGCAGGGGCCGTGGCTGACTTCTATCATCAGGTCGCAGGTGGTATTGTGCGCGAAGGTGTTGCCGGTCACGCGCGTACCTATGGCCTGCCAGTCCAGCCACATGCCGCGGACGCCGTTGTCGAGGACATTGTCCTTGACAAGGACGTCGATGGCGGCGTGGAGCTTGATGCAGCCCACTTCGGCGCCGCCGAACTGGACGTTGTAGTTGATGTCGTGGATATAGTTGTCCTCAATGGTGGAGAAGACGCCGCCGAGGTGTCCGACGACTCCGGCCTGGCCGCAGTCGCGGATCTCGTTGCGGCGGATGACGTGCGAGCCGATGTTCTCCTTGTTCCAGCCCATGTTGTAAGCCTTGAAGATGGACTCGAGCTCGCGGTTGAAGCCGATGAGCTCGCGCTCGGTGGTCCAGCGGTTATGGCCGGAGGCGCGGTCCTTGCCGAGACTGACGCCGACGCACTTGGAGTGGCTGATCTCGTTGTCCTCGATGACCCAGCCCTTGCTCCAGTGGGGGCCTATCAAGCCTTCCTGATAGGCTGTGGGAGGAGCCCACTGAGTGGCGGCCTGGGACAGGTGGAATCCCTTGACGGTGATGAAGTTGACTCCGGAGAGCTTGGGGTAGAAGACCGCAGGACGCACGTTGATCTCGGCCAGCTCCTTGTTGGGGTCGGCTCCGCCGAAATTGGCGTAGATGACGGTCTGGTTGTCATCCACTTCCACATACCAGCAGAGGTGTTCGGAAGTATCATTAACTCCTTCCCGGGTGCCGATCTGCCACAGTGCTTTTCCGTTGAGGTAGACCTCGCCGAGGCAGACGTAAGGCTGGGTGTAGTATACCCAGTCTCCGGCAAGGATCTCCTTGTAGGGATTGAAGTCGCCGAAATAGCTGTTGGGGAGGACGACTTTCCAGACATCGGTTTTTTTTTCGCGAGTCCAGTTGGTTATGTGATCGGATCCCTTGATCCAGACCTCTTCCCCTTCGGCGGCCTGGTAAGTGATACGGGCGTATTTGTCCGATCCGGAATTGCGGGGGTTGACCCACTCGCGGTATGTGCCGGCGTGTACGGTGACGATGTCTCCGGCGCGCGCAACGGCCGCTGCCTTGGAGATAGTGAGGAAGGGGGCGTCCTTGGTGCCGGGATTGAGGTCCGAGCCGCCCTTGGCGACATGATACTCTTCGGCATGTCCGGCGGCGAGGCCCATGAATAGGGCCAGAGTGAGGGTCAACAGGTTTTTCATAAAGGGTGGTTTTGACAAATATACAGAAAAAACCTAATTTTGCAGGAAGCAAACGATCGATAGTTATGGCAGGAAAGGACTTTTCGGACCTTGGCCGGGTAGAGGCCGTCAAGGCGCTTTACGAAGGAACCCCGTTCGAGGCATTCGGACACAACAGCTTCGAGGCTACTGGGCGCGAATACATCGCGTATGCGTCTAAAGTGATGCTTGAAGGCATTGACTTCGACCTCGTGTATTTCCCTTTGAAGCATCTCGGATACAAGAGCGTCGTCGGCGTGACGGGTGAACTGTATGCGCAGATGGCGCACCCTGCGGCGCTCAGCGTCCGGCTGGGCGTTTCCGCCAAGCTGGATTTCGCGCAGGTGCGCGAGCTCTGGGAAGGCATCGTCGCGGCGGCCAAGGAGCACGGCTACAAACAGGTCGACCTCGACCTGGCGCCGTCGCGCAACGGGCTGTGCATCAGCGTGTCCGCCGTTGGCGAGACCGCGCTGCTCACAGCTAAGCGGCGCCCCGCGCCCAAGTCCAAGGACCTGCTCTGCGTGAGCGGGTCGCTCGGCGCAGCATTCCTCGGAATGCAGGCGCTGGAGCGCGAACGCCGGCGCTTCGACGCCGGTGAGGCCGACCACGCCGAGCGCGAGAAAGCGCTCTCGCAGTATCGCATGCTCGTCGCGGCGTACCTCAAGCCCGAGCTAGGCGCCGCCACGGTCGCGCAGCTCGAGGCCGCGGAGATCGTCCCCTCGGCCGGGTACTTCGTTACCCGCGGCCTCGCGGACGCCGTCAAGCGGCTTTCCCGCGACACCGGCCTCGGCGCCAAGGTCTACGCCGACAAGATTCCCTTCGAAGGCAATTCCTTCCAGCTCGGCAAGGAGATAGGCATCGACACGTTCTCCGCCGCCATGAACGGCGGGGACGACTTCAGGCTGCTCTTCGCCGTGCCCATCCTGTCTCTGGAGAAGTTCCGCCGCGAGTTCCAGACCTTCGACATCATCGGCCACCTGGCGCAGCCTGAAGCCGGCACGGTCCTCGTCACCCCCGACGGCGTCGAGCTCCCCCTCCGTTCCCCCGGCTGGCCCGACGAGGACTAACCGCCTTTGCCTGACCGGGCTTCCTGCCTCCGTTCAGGACTCCCGACACATAATCGGTACCTCTCGATCTCCCTCGACCTGTCCCTTAAGCACTGAACTGCCTGATTTGTTCTTTTTTCGGCAGTTTCTCCTCAAAATAGGAACAGATTGCCCTATTTTGTTCTTATTTTGACTCAGATTAAGAGAAATAAGCACAAAACCGCACATTATGTGCTTTTTCCGAGTATATAAACAGCCGTGGGAGCACAAAAGCCCGTTTTTTGTGCTTGGCCGAGGCTTATTTCCGCGCCAGCAGCGAGGGAACGAGTCCGGGGTCAACCCTGAGGATCCGTGCGATTTGCTTTTCACTTGCATTATAGTCGAAGTGCATCTTTCTGGCGACCTCGACCTTAGCCTCTTTGGGCAGGAGTGCCGGTGCGGTGACACTATAAGTCGTTCGGCATAGTTCTGCTACGGCGCTGTACATCTCATTATCCGTATAAGTGATCCTGTCCCCGATCTCTTTGGATATCCGTCTTTGTGCATCCATATCCCTGGAGACGGAATGGAAATACTGATGTGCGTTGCGGAACAGGCCTTCCGCTTCACTGACATGACAACACTCCAGAGGAGAAACATATCCGTCCAGCATCACAAGACCGGAGAACTTGTCGAAGGCACGCGTATGGAACTCTTTCCAGACATCACGGATTCTCAATCTTTCCGTGCTGCGCTCATGTTCCGCGAAAGCGTATCTGTTGAAAAAGAATCGGTTAGCACCCCAGGGATAGGTAAAGGGCGTTTCTGATTCGTTGATGAGGAAGCCGTTCCGGTTGTTGTAGGCGATTACGCTTCTCATATCCCTCAGGTCATTGACAGCGCGTACCCCATAGCTCCAGGAATTGAGAGAAACCGTCCTTCCCTTGTTCTTAAGATACCTTCCCAGTATGTCTTTCAGCATTTTGAAAAAGGAATCAATCTCCGCCCTATCACCAGCAAGCGTAACATGGAGATGGTTGTTCATCCATTCGAAAGTGAATATCCTGATTCCGGGAAACGACAGTGCGCAAAGTGCGAGAATGGTCATGCCAGCCCGGAAGTCGTCATCATCAGAAAAGATAATCTCAAAATCTTCAGGCGTATACAGATGCCAGCATTTGCCTGATTGCGAGAAACGGTATTCACAAACCGTCTCTGCTTCATGAAAGGAGATCCGTTCCTTTTCCTTTTGCTCAAAACTGAAGTTTTTCATGTTTCCTTGAAGTTATGTCCAAGGCAAAGATATCATGCTTCTGGCAAGGAGGCTTATCAATTCATACTTTTCTGCCTGCTACCCCCCCCCTATTTTGAATTTCAAAGCACAGCTCTGCCTCTTTTGTGCTTAAATGAGCCAAAGTCCATTGAAATAAGAACAAATACTGAGGAAATGTGCTTATTCCGACCTGTTTAGCGTAAAAAAAGCACAAAACGAGAGGTTTTGTGCTTACATGATAGGGGGTGGAGCCTGATGATTTGGTGCAGCTGTACTCCAAATGGCCAGGGCCAAGCCCAGGCTCAAGTCCAAGCCCATGTTTATAGTGAAAGGTATCTGTCTCCCGTCACGACAATATGCTGCTGGTCGGCGGAGAAGCCGCAGGCGATGACCAGTATCGCCAGGGCTACTACGGCAATCAGCCAGAGGATGAAGATCACCAGTCCCGGATGCCATGAGGGAGACTTGAAATGGAAGATCATCATGATGCTGCCGTAGAGCATTCCGAGGAAGGGGAGTATGCAGACGACGATTGCGAGATACATGACCCAGGGCGTTTCGATGATGGTCGTGAACTGAGGCAGTTCATAGGATATCTCTGCGATCAGACGGTCTACCGTGGACTTGAATCCGAGCCATTCCCATCCGAACAGTCCCAGTCCGCAGGTGAAGAGCCCGGACACGGACACGATGAGGAGGACCAGGCCGATTATCAGCTCGACGGCGCGGCCGAGGCCTCCCCAGGCGGGAGACTTGCCTATCCTCTCGGCCGCCGCGCCGAGCTCGGCCGCGCCGCTCTCGATGGAGCGGCGGATGCTCTCGGCCGTGCCGTCCTCGCCTTTCTGCTCCCAGCGCTGGCGCGCGGTGCGGGCCGCTGGCATGCACATCCAGAGGATCAGGTAGAGGATAGGGAAGGATATCGATACGGAGAATACGGGCCCCCAGTGGTCTATCCCGCCGAAGAATCCGACGAGGGAGAGTACCAGGAAGATGATCCTGAACACCGCCGGGTCAACATCAAAAAAGCTCGCCAGACCGCTGCAGACGCCGGCTACGCGGGCGTTCTCCATGTCGCGGTAAAGCTTTTTCTTCGGCTTCTCTTCCGGAGTGGAACGCTCGGGCTCTTCCTCCTCTATCTTTTCCGGGCGACCAAGTATGTCCATTATCTCCTGGACGGAGGACAGTGTGACGACTCCGTCCGAAGGCGTCCTTTCGAGCAGGAGTTCGGCCATCCTCTCTTCGATACCTTCGACGATCTCGGGATTGGGATAGTATGCCGTCATATCCTTCAGGTAAGCGGCTACTGCCTGCGCGGCCTCTTTTTCGAGGGAGAAAGCGTATCCCCCTATGCTGACTCTTTCTATCTGTTTCATCCTCTGAGTGTTTCAATGGCCCGGACCATATCCTGCCAGGCGCTGTCCATGTCCTTGAGTTGTTCGCGACCTTTGTCGGTGATGCAATAGTATTTGCGGGGAGGGCCTTGCGTGGATTCCTCCCAGCGGTAGGTGAGGAGGCCCTGATTCTTCTGCCGTATCAGCAGGGGATAGAGAGTCCCTTCGACCACGATCAGGTTCGCGGCCTTAAGTTCCTCGATGATGGACGAGGCATAGGCTTCTCGCTTGGCCAGGATGCACAGGATGCAGTATTCCAGCATTCCTTTGCGCATCTGGGCGCGTACGTTGTCAGCATTGGTTTCCATCACTTCTTGTTTTTAAGGGTGAATTTGGCGAGGTTCTCCGCGGTGGGGGAGATGCCGCGCATTTCGCACTGTTGCGCCGGGGTCAAGGCCTTGGGAACGACGATCCAGAGGATGACGTAGATCCAGAATCCTGCTGAGCCGGCGAACAGGGCGACCAGCATCAGTACGCGCACCAGCGTGATGTCGACGTCGAAATACTGGGCGAGTCCGGCGCAGACGCCGGCGATGCGGGCGTTCTCGGGGTCGCGGAAGAGCTTGCGCGGCGGCGCGGCCGCAGCGCCCTTCGGCGCGCCCGCCGCGGCGCCGCCCGGCACTTCGCTGCCGTCCGGCATGCCCAGCTGGTTGATGACTTCTTCCACGAGATTGATGTCCACAACCCGTGATCCCGAGCCGACCTTCTCGGTGAACAGCTCAGCTATGCGTGACTCAAGGTCATCCATGACTTCCTCTACGGGCACGTCCTTGAGATGTGTCCTGAACAGCTTGAGATACCCTTCCAGACGGCTGTAGGCGTCCTCGTCGAGGGTAAAGTTCCTTCCGCCGATACCGGCATTGACTGTCTTTTTCATTTCCAAAAGTATTTTTCGATGCAAAGATATAAAAACTTTTGAATACTTTGCAATACAAGGTACTAAATTTTTAAAGAAAAATAATGTATATTCGTGGAAACGGAACAATTGACAGCCATGTTGAAGTTACTGACCAGGATATCGGCGCTCGCGTGCGTACTATTTATGAGTATAACGATTGCAGGCGCGCAGTCTGCAGTGCAGCAAGCGGACGAAATGCAGATGCGTGAGTGGATCAAAACACTCGCCTCGGACGGGTTCGGCGGTCGAAAGCCCATGACGCAGTACGAGGATATCACGGTGGAATACCTTGCGGACCAGTTGAAAGGGCTTGGCCTCGAGCCGGCTTTCGGCGGAAGCTGGTTCCAGCCTTTCCGCATGATAGCCGTCACGGCCAAGCCCGTCGGGGGAGCGTTGACGGCGAAAGGAAAGAAGAAAGCCACCCTGCGCTATCCCGAGGATGTGGTCGTATGGACCGCGCGCGCGACCGATATGGTAGAGATCAAGAAAGCCGAATACGTCTTCTGCGGATTCGGCATCAATGCCCCCGAGTACGGGTGGAACGACTATGAAGGCATCGATGTGAAGGGCAAGATAGTGATAGCCATGGTCAATGACCCCGGCTATTATGACGAAGGGCTTTTCCGTGGCCGGAACATGACCTATTACGGCAGATGGCTTTATAAGTTCGAGGAGGCAATCCGCCAGGGAGCGGCCGGCTGCCTCGTCCTGCATAATACCGAGGCAGCCAGCTACGGCTGGCATGTCTGCGTGAACGGCCACATGGAGGACAACCTTGCCCTTTATGATCCTGATACCCGTAACGCCGGCGAGCTTGGCATCAAGGGATGGCTTCATGAGGATGGGGCAAGGAAACTGTTCGAAGCGGCGGGAATGGACATGGACGCCGCGCTTGCCGCAGCAAAGCATCCGGGCTTCAAGAGCTTTTCACTCAATGTGAAAGGTGATGTCAGGATGTCCGTGAACTACGACATCCAGGAGACGTGCAACGTCGGCGCCATCCTCCGCGGGGCCTCGAAAGCTGACGAGGCCGTGGTGATGAGCGCCCATTGGGACCACCTCGGCATCGGTACGCCTGACGAGAGCGGGGATGCCATCTACAATGGGGCGGCCGACAACGCGTCCGGCATGGCCGGACTGCTGCTTGCCGCCACCAAGTTTACCCGGTTGCCGGAAAGGCCGGACCGCTCGATCATCTTCCTTTTCCCCTCTTCCGAGGAAAGCGGCCTTTTCGGCTCGGAATACTATTGCGCGCATCCAGCCATCCCGATGGAAAAAACAGTTGCGAACCTTAATTTCGAGAGCATCGGTCCGGCGGAACTGACTGAGGATGTGGTCATCCTGGGCGGCGGCGAGAGCATGCTTGACAAATACTATGTGGCTGCGGCCGCCGCCCAGGGGCGCTATATCTTCTTCGACGACGACAATTCCGACGGATGGTTCTTCCGCTCGGACCATTACAACTTCGTCAAGAAGGGCGTGCCGGCCGTGGTGATGGAGAATGGTCTCCATCCCGCGGACCCGGCACGCCCCAACCGTTATCCCATGGCATCCTGGTACCACAAACCCTCGGACGAGTATCGCGAGGACTGGGACCTGGAAGGCACGCTTGCCAACGTCAACCTTCAGTTCAGCGTCGGGATGTCGCTGGCCAATGCCAAAGCCTTTTAATCCTGCTTCTTACGGACGCGGTTCAGTAGTTTAATCGCGTGTGCGGTATTTGAACTTGGCGGTCTTGACCCCGGAGAAGGATTTCCACTCCAGCGTCAGGTCGACTGTGGCTCCTTGCGTGTCAGGCAGGTCGGCGAGGCTGAAAGCTACGAGCGCGTCTCCCTCGCGACCGGAATGGTCGCCTGCAGCATCGTGGTAGAGCGTGACCTTATAAGGATCAGCCGGGTCTGAACTGGCTACGAGGTTGATCCTGTGCATGACTCCATCGGTCCATATAGTGCGGAAGCGGAGGGTGATGTAACCGTCTTCGACAACCGTGGTCCAGTCCCCTACGATTTCGATAGGGTCATTTCCGTACTTGACGGCATTGGCATCTTCACCGAGGTCCGGTACCGGCTTCTTGGTAAGGATGGAGTCAATCCAGTTGATATAGACGTTACCCGCATCGTCATAGAGACCGCCTTTCTGCATCTCCTCCGCAGTAGGCTTGCGGTAGTTTACCAGTGCCCTGACTTCCTTGGTACCGAAGGGGGATGTCTTCATGTTAACTGCATGCAGCACAGTCTCTTCGTCCAGCTGCATGTAGAAAGACGAATTGTCCGCGTCGGGCTTTACGGTCACGACGGCTGACGGATACATTATGCTGGGATCGAAACTGTCGTCGTCCAACTTGCAGGCGGCAATGCTGAGGACAGCCGCTGCGATGGCGAACCATTTGAAAAAGCTTTTCATCATAATAATCTTTTTAAATGACTGCACAATAAACGCTGATTTTCCGAGATTCTTGCATGGAGCCGGAAGTTTTTTTTACAAAAATCCCCGTTATGGGATTTACCAGATAAACGGTAACACCTTATACTTTACCCGCAGCTTATACTCCTTGTAGCCTTCCAGGCCTTCTTCAAGGACAGCCTCCTCATTCTTGATGCGTTTTGCGATCAGAGGGATATACAGAAGCATGACGGCGAAGGAGATGGGCGAGGCAAGTACCAGCGGCATCGCAAGGAACAAGACGGTTGTGGCCATATACATCGGATGCCGTACTATACCGTACAGTCCGGTATCTATAACCTTTTGATTCTCCTGCACTTCAATGGTCCTGGACAGAAAGGTGTTCTCCCTAAGGACCTCGGCATACAGGAGGTAACAGATCAGGAAGAGCCCGGCCGAAACCCATACTGTCCAGTTAGGAAGGACACACCATCCGAAGCGCCAGTTGAGCCCGGCTATGACAAATGCGGCTATGAACAGCAGGCCGCTAAGTTTCACAACGGTTTTCTGTTCCTTTTCCTCTTCCCTTGCGTTCAGTCGCTTGCGAAGGAGATCAGGATTCCGGGCCATCATCACCAGTCCGGCACAGAACATAGGCACGAACAGGATCCACATCAGCAACCATCCCTGCCAATAAGAGAACGAACCTGCAGGCAAAAACAGCAGTAAGCCGACAATGGCGAAGCCCAGGATAAACTTCAGGAACGATTGTAAGAACAGTTCTTTATCCATAGTCTGGAAAGTACGATTTTTCAACCTAAAGATAAGGGTTTGGTCGGAGTTATCCAAACGGTCGGATACTGAGAAGGGGATTCAGTCACTATCGCTGCTGTAGACGGTCCAAGACTTGGACCGTCTACGTCATTTTGGGGCGTTTTTGCTATAGACGGTCCAAACTATGGACCGTCTACGTCACCTGCTCTAGCGGATGGACTTCACATAATTACAATGCGGTCCGATTAAACGATGAGATTCCTCTCTCGGTTCGCGGCCGGCAAATCATCTGGAACAGGGACTGGGCTTCTGATATGTTGTAAGGCAGGTTCCTGTTCGCAAACTGACGAAATCCACGAGGTCAGGAACAGCGATGAGGTCCGGAATGCGTTGAGATGCTTACCTGTGTTCCAGACGATTTGTCGAACTACTAATTTTTTTAGGAGTTTCGAGAATAATGCATATCTTTGTGGAAATGATATTGTATATGAAGACCTTCCGATATTTAATCATTACCCTTCTGGCTTTGTCGTGTATGGGGGTGCGCGCACAGAGCAGCCGCGAGATCGCGGCGCTCGACAGCCTGGCGGCCGTCTCGGACAGCGCCGCCGCGCGCGGCCTCGTCCTGCGCAAGGCCGCGCTCCTCAAGCGCATGTACTGCTTCGACGAGGCAGCCGAGGTACTTGCCTCCCTGCTCAGGCCGGGCGCGGTGGATACCGAGGTGCTGGGCGAGCTGGCGGACTGCCACTATCAGGCGGGCCGTTCGGCCGAAGCGATGTTGCTGTACATGCAGCTCACCCAGCTGCGTCCCGAGGATCTCGGCAATCAAGTACGTTTCATGTCGTTGCTGAACAGGGCAGGAGCTTTGCCGGATGTCGTCGCGCAAGGACGCGAAGTCCTGCGGCGCGACACCCTTTTGCCGGCCCTGACGCTGGTCGGAGACGCTTTCAACAAGATGGAGCAGCCCGATTCGGCTATGCGCTATTACGCTACGGCGCTCCGTCGGCGGCCCCGCAACGCCTCTGTTGTCAGCAAGATGTCGAACATACTTTTGGACCGCAAGGACTACGATGGGGCGCTTTCCCTGGCGGAGAACTATCTGGCGCTGGACTCGCTCAATATCGACATCCTGCGTATAAAGGGGCTGGCGTACTATCTGAAAGAAAACTGGATGCTGTCCGCTGATGCATTCGAACTGGCTGTGGACCTCGGGGACGACACGTTTGCCCCGCATTACTATCTGGCCAAGGATTATTCCAACCTCATGATGTACAAGGATGCCGACGGGCATTTCCTGCGCGCATGGCAACTGGACTCCACGAGGGCCTCGCTGGCACTGGAGATAGCCGTGAACAGGACTCGCAGTTTCGTAGGGTATCAGACTGGAGTGAAGCCATGGTTCGAAAAAGCACTCAGGATGATGGAACCGGACTCGACTCTGATGTCAAGCATCTACCAGAACTATGCTCTGGCGGAATATACCAGACAGGACTGGGACAAGGCGATCGATTTGTATCAGAAGGCTTTCGAGTACAATCAGAAATACATTTCAGCGATTTCCACCATCGGCTACTGCTACGAGCAGAAGAAGGACTACAGGCGTGCTGTCGAGTATTACGAACGTTATCTGAAGCTCGCCCGCCCCGGCACCCGTGGCTACCGGCAGATCGAGGAAGCCCTCCGCTTCGTCCGCGCTGAACGCTTCATGGAAGAACCGTAGCCCCCCGCATCATTCCGGAAACGCTCACTACGATGTCAGGCGGTGGCATCGACTCCGCGGAAAATGCTCTGTTGACGCCACCGCCTGTCATCTCCGTGAGGACAAAAAGGCACCACAGTGAAAACTGCGGTGCCTTTCCCGTTTGCGGAAGAAGGGGGATTCGAACCCCCGATACCCCGTGAAGGGTATACCGGTTTTCGAGACCAGCGCCTTCAGCCACTCGGCCATCCTTCCTTAGGGACTGCAAAGATATGCAAAAAAAAGGAATATAAAAAACGCTGGTCCTGACGCCTATTTGTAGATATCCTCCTTCTTGAACTCGACGAGCCTGCCGTATCGGGTGATCTCGTCCATGGGGAGGGTCTTGCGGTCACCGACGATGATCCAGGCAATGGGGGTTGGAGCGACAGACTTCTCGTAATATACCCTCAGTGCCGCCGAGTCTATGGAAGAAATGTTGTCCAGGACATCCTTGTCGGGATCGGCGGTATAACCGAGCCTGTCGTAACCCTGTACGATGGACGGCAGGCTGCGGAAAGTGGGATAATCGTTGTTGGCATCGGCCACGATGGCGTAGCGGGCAGACTCCAGGGCATTCTCCTTGATGGGCAACGTGCGGATGAGCGAGTCGACAAGCTGGATAGCGGAGAGGGACTTGTCTGCCTGGGTACCAAGGTTGGTGACGAATATAGCCTTGTCGTTGGGGTAGGCTGGATCAGGGTAGCTGGTGTAACCGTGGGCACTGTATGCCATGGCGCGGAATTCGCGCACCTCCTGGAACATCAGGGAGAACATGCCGCCGCCGAAGTACTCCCCGAGTACTTCCAGGGCGGCCTTTTCCTGTCCGTTCTGCGGACGGTCGAAAGCCTGGTAAGTGACCATCTGCATCTGGCGGGATCCGGGCAGGTCATAGAAGAACACTGTAGGGGTGTCATATCCGGAATAATCGACGCGGACCCAGTCCTCGGACTTGACGGCCCGGCCTAGGTCGAGCCTGCGCGCAAGCGCGGCGGCGACCTCGCCGGCCGGCTTCCTTCCCGAGTACAGCACCGAATACTCGTGGTCCATCAGGTCTGAGAACTTCTGCATCAGGCCCTTCATGCCGACAGCTTTGAGCTCCTTCTTGTCAAGCTGGTTCAGGTATATGGAATTGGCTCCATACATGACTCTGTACTGCATGGCAGTCATGATGTTGGACGTGCCGCCGGAGAAGAAGGTCTGCTTCTCCAGGTCTATGCTTTGAAGCAGTTCCTTGAAGCTGTCCTTGTCCGGGACCGCGTGATCGATGAAATGGCGCAGGAGCTTAAGCGACTCTTCCAGCCGGTCTTCGTATCCGCTGATGGTGATGTCGAAACTGTGGTTTCCGGAGTCGATAGTGAGGGTGGTTCCCAGGGCCTGCCAGGCCTTGCTGAGCTGCTGGACGGACAGGGAATCAGTGCCAAGAGTGTTCATGAAGGATGCGACATGGGGAACGACAGGATCGTCCTGGCTGCCGCGGGTAACGCGCAGCGTGAGCCTGAACAGGTCATTGACCGGATTCTCCTTGTAATACATCTTCACGTGGGGAGTCACGTTGAGACGCTGGACGTCACGCTGCATGTCGACGAGGCGCGGTGCCAGGTCGCGCACCGGCATCGCTTCGAGACGCTTCGCGTACTCGGAGCTCTCGCCGGCGTGCTGCGGCACCACAGGGTCGATGTCGGGTTTGGCGACATTGTCCTTGGGGTAGGAGCCCATCACCTTCTCGAAACGTATGTATTTATCCGTGAAATACTTGTTGGCTACGCGGATGATATCGTCCCTGGTGATGGAACGGATGGCGTCGACCTGGGCGAGGTACTCGTCCCAACTGCGCCCCTGGGTCATCACCGAGACCATCTGGTCGGAGCGGCCGGCAATCGTCTCGAGAGCCTGCTGGGCATTCCTTGCAGTCTCAAGCTTCAAGGCTTCCACCTCACTGTCGGAGAATTGGCCGTTCTGGATTTTCCGGACCTGCTCCCAGCAGAGCTTCTCCGCCTTCGGCAGGGAACCGAAAGGCAGGTTCGGCACTACGGCAAATCCTGTTATGCCCATCTCGTTGAACATGGGAACACGCATGGCTCCTGCCAGGAGCATCTTGTGGCCAGTGACCAGGGAGTCCATCAGGCCGGAAGAGAAGCTGTTGGTCAACAGACCTGTGGTAAGGTCGAGCGCCGGAGCATCTTTCTCGCTGTCGGTGGGACCGTTGAAGGCGTAGACCGCTATCTTGATGAGCGGGATCTCAGCCTTGATCTTCACTTCGCGGATGCCGGTGAAAGGCTCGACTTCGACCGGGGCCTTCTCCGGCTTGTCGCCGCGGCGGATGCGCCCGAAGGTGCGGTCCAGCAGCGGCTGCAGCCCGTCGAAGTCAATGTCTCCAGACAGTATCAGGCCCATGTTGCAGCCGACATAGTACTTGTTGAAGAAGTCCATCATCTCTCCCAGACGGGGATTCTTGAGGTTCTCCGTGCTGCCGATGACCTGGTAGGAATAGGGATTGCTGCCGCTGAACTCCTTGATCATCTCGAAGAGCGGGGCCTGTATCGTGTTGTCGGCTCCGCGGTTCTTCTCCTCGTAAACGGTCTCCAGCTCGCCCTGGAACAGGCGGAACACCGGATTGATCATGCGGTGGCTGTTCAGTTCAGCCCACTGCTCGATGTACTGGGGGGAGAAGGTATTGTAGTAATAAGTATAATCGTAAGATGTACCGGCGTTGAGGCCTGTGCCGCCGAAGCGGGCGATCAGGCGCGTGAACTCGTTGGGGATGGCGAAGTCGGCTGCCTTCTTGCTCAGACGGTTGATCTCTTTCTGGATGGCCTTGCGGTCGTCATCATTGGTGAGGGTGGAAAGACGGTCGTAGCAGAGTGCGATGGAGTCCAGCCAGACCTTCTCGGCCTCGTAATCCACGGTGCCGAGCTCTTCCGTGCCCTTGAAGAGCAGATGCTCGAGATAATGGGCGAGGCCCGTGTCCGGGCAGTCCTTTGCGCCTGCTCGGACAACCACAGCTCCGTATACTATCGGTTGGGATTTGTCCTGGTTGAGCCAGACCTGCATGCCGTTCGAAAGCTCGAACTGTTTGACTTCCAGGGGATTGTTCTGTGCGTTGAGGGCGAGGGCAAGCAATGCCCCGGCAATGATGGCAAGAATTCTTTTCATTAAAGTCCGTTTTTAAGTGGTCGCAAATATAAAACTCTTCCTTCAATACACAAAACTTGCCAAGAAGAACCGTTATTGAGAAGAATAATTGACCCAGGGTAATGCTTCCCCATACATAAAGTGCTTCCGACGGTCCAAACTTTGGACCGTCGGAAGCAAAAACGGGCTAAAATGCTCTTGACGGTCCATGGTTTGGACCGTCTACGACACTAATGCGAGATGTAATCCAGGCAGGCTTGCTTGCGGCCGTCGAAGTCGGAGATGAGCCAGTGGCCGCCCTCGAGGACGAGGTCCATCTGGTGGAGGCGGAGTTCGCCGGAGGGCTCTCCGCCGGGCTCCCAAAGGTCGCGGACGCCGACCACGGCAGTGGCGTGCGTCCGGTCTGCCCGGTGGACGGACTCGACGGAATAGGAGGGGAGAGCTCCGCCGTTTCCGGTCACTAATGTATACAGCCACTCGGTATCATCGATCGTCCCGTCATCCGGTGCAGGTTTGTCAAAAGCGTCGGAAAGGGCTTTAAAGAAATCGGTGGTCATATAAGAAGATGCTTCCGGAAGCAGCTCATGGTCAGGGATATAGCGGCAAAGTTCCAAGACGCGTCCGGTAAGCTCAGGGGCGATGATCGAGGCGTCGTCGCCGTTGAGGTCGGTGCGGATGAAGACTGTCTTGGAGCCGTCCGTGGCATCTGTCCAGACAAGCTCTCCGTGACGGTTGATGAGAAATGATCCCTTCCCGTCGGTGTAGACGGTATCTTCGACATATTCAGTGTCGCCGTCGCGCTCGAAACTGAGGCGCACGAAGCGCCCGTCGCTGTAGGCAAGCGTTCCGCGCTTGCCCGCGACGGCGCTCATGTCCCAGGCCTCGTACTGGGCGAGGCCGGTCTCGTGCCAGCCGATCTGCACGCCGTAGCCGCCGGAAGCGGCCGGCGTGAACACGGCCACCACGCGCTCGGCGCTCTTCTCCGCCCATTGGCCGGAGAAGTCCGGCGCCGGCCCGCCCTTGCACCCGGCGGCCATTAACACCACCGTGATTTGTAAAAGACTTGAAACCAGTATATTAACAGAATGCTCCCTCATCAAAATTGACACTCAATAATTGCTTAAAACGCTGATTGTTAATAAATTGTAAATCACGGGTACCGCTCAAAGAATAGTCTAGTCGTCGGTATCTCCCATTATGATAACGAGATGGTCACCCTCCTGCAGTTGCATGCTGCCATGGGGGACGAGGAATTTCCCGTCACGTTTGACCATCATCACCCGGATGCCGTGCGGCAGATGCAGGTCGCGGAGCGTCTCGCCGTTCTGGAGGTCATCTTCCGTCACGGTATGGTCGCGGAGCATGCCCATCTCTTCCGGGATCTCCATGCCGAACGTTTCTACTTCCGGATCCGCTTCATAGCTGAGCCCGAGCCATCTTGAGGATGACGAGAGGGTCATTCCCTGGAGTATCAGCGACAGCAGCGAGATGAAGAACACGATGTTGAATATCTCCGTCGCCCCGTCGAGTCCGGCTACGACCGGGCACAATGCGAACAAGATAGGACCCGCGCCCTTGAGGCCTACCCATGAGGCGAAGGCCTTGGCCTTGAATGACAGGCCCTTGAAGGGTGCCAGGCACAGGAATACGCTCAGCGGTCTGGCTACGAACATCATGAACAGGCCTATCATCAGCGCAGGCCACGCAATGGAGGAGAACTGCGACGGTCTGGCCAGAAGCCCCAGCATCAAAAACATGAGCAGTTGCATCAGCCAGGTCATGCCGTCGAAGAACTTCAGGACGTCCCTTTTCATGGGGATGTCGGCCCTGTTGCCTATGACTATAGCGGCGATGTACAATGCAAGCAGGCCGTTACCGAACAGGAGTGAGGCGATACCGTTGGCGAAGAAACCGATGCTCAGGATCATCACGGAGTATAGTGCGTTGCTGGGAAGTTTAACCCTTTCCAGGATCCACTTCGCCCCGAATCCGACTCCCAGTCCGATCAGGAAACCTACCACGATCTGCACGAGCAACACCCATGCTCCCGTGCCGAGCATGGCCATGGAGCCGGTGTGCTTGGAAGAAGTCAGCACCTGCACGAGGATAATCGTAAGCACGTATGCCATGGGGTCGTTGCTTCCCGACTCCAACTCCAGCATCGGGCTGAGGTTCTCCCGGAGGTGCATCCTCTTGCCGCGCAGCACCGAGAACACCGATGCCGAGTCAGTTGAGGACATGACGGCGGAAAGCAGGAAGCAGCCCAGGAACGAAGCTCCGAGCGGGCCGATCCACTTCCCGGCGACGAAATAGATGAAAAGGGCTGTCAGTATCGAGGTCATGAAGACGCCCAGCGTCGAAAGCAGTGCGCCTTGTTTCATCACCGGCTTGGTCTCGACCATCGATGTCTCCAGACCGCCCGTGAACAGGATGATGGTCATGGCGAAATGGCCGATGGACTCAGCTATGTGATAATCCTCGAACTTCAGTCCCACCCCGTCGGCTCCGGCAATCATACCCAGCAGAAGGAACAGCAACAGGGAAGGGGCCCCGAAGCGTGCTCCGATCTTGGTGATCAGTATGGCGAAGAACACCAGTACCGATGCCAGCAGAAGCAGATTGTCAGACAGAAGGTTTACGGAAAAGATTGAAAGCGGCAGCATCAGTCTTCAATCTGGAACAGGTTCAGGAAACCGGTCATCATGAAGACCTGCCTGATGTCATTGGATATGCTCTTGACGATGACTTTTCCTCCCCTGACGGCAGCTTCCTTGCGGAGAGTCAGGAAAATGCGGAGTCCGGAACTGGAGATGTAAGTCATCTCCGAACAGTCGAGCACAACGGTCCCTGCGGTCTCAGCCTCCACTGCCGCCATGTCCTTGGCGATCTCCTGGGCTGCGGTGGTGTCCAGACGGCCGATCATCCGAACGGTCGTCACGTTGTCTGATTTGTTGATAGTGATTTCCATATCGATTAAATTCTTTTTGTCATTGATAACAGGTTCTTGCCTTCTTTGCGTTCGTATTTAACGGTGTCCATGATGTTCCTTACAAGGAAAATGCCCAATCCGCCGATGGGACGGTCCTCGAGGGCGCTTTCTATATTGGCATCGGGCACGGCCGTCGGATCGAACGGCTTGCCGCTGTCGATGACCATGAAGTCTATCGAGTCCTTGCGGATGACCGCTTCGATGTCCACCAGCCCGTCCGAGCCCTGGGGATAGGCATACATGATCACGTTGGTCACGGCCTCCTCAAGCGCAAGGTTGAGTGACATCGCGAGGCTTTTGTCAAGTCTGGCGTCCTGAGCGACCGTCTCGATGAATCCGGCCAGCTGGGGAATCTGCCGGATGTCATTGTGGAGGATCAGGTGCCGCTCGAATGAGTCGGGGTTCTTGTCGTTCATATAAGTTATAAGCATGGTAGTCATATCATCGCTCTGGTGAGCTTTCCCGACGAAGGACGAGATGGCGGCTTTCAGCTTGGAAAGCTTGTCCATAGCGGAGCCTTTCGCTTTTGTGAGCGTCTCTTTCAGCCGCTCTTCGCCGAACAGCCTGTGGTCCTTGTCCTCGGCCTCGGTAATACCGTCAGTGTAAAGGAAGATGGCCTCTCCGTATACAAGGTCGGTCTCCTGCTCCTGATACGCCATACCAGGCATGATGCCGAGCGGGAGGTTGGGGATTACCGGCAACTGCCTTATACCGTCTTTCCCGATAAGCAGGGGACCGTTGTGCCCGGCGTTGCAGTAGCGCAGGTGGCCGGTGAGCAAGTCAAGGATACCGCAGAAGAACGTTACGAACATCATGTCCCGGTTGATGTCCGACATGCTGTTGTTCATGGCGGTGACTATATGCAGCGGGCTCCTTTCGTGGGCGGAGACGGTACGGAACTGGCTGCGCGTCACGGCCATCACGAGGGAGGCCGGGACGCCCTTTCCGGAGACGTCTCCGATACAGAAGAACAGTTTGTTGTCCCTGATATAGAAATCGTAAAGGTCGCCTCCCACCTCCTTGGCGGGGTCGAGGAAGGCGAACATGTCTATGTCGTCGCGCTCCGGGAAAGGAGGGAAGATATTGGGCAGCATGGCCATCTGGATGCCGTGCGCCACACGGAGTTCACTCTCCATCTTCTCCTTCTTGTCGCTCAGTTTCTTGTATTTCATCTGCGCGTTCACAATGCCACGCAGGATGAATATAATAAGCAGAAGTCCGAGCAACTGGAGAAGCATCACCAGGAAACTGGTGCGCTTTATATCCTTGTAAACGGACTCCTCGGGGATGCCGACAGACAATCTCCATCCTATGTTTCGGACCGGAGTGGAAAAGCGGAGGGGATTACTGACACTACTGGTGTCCACTGGGCATGCCAGCAGTTTGCCCTCACCGCTGACAAGTTTGCTGAACGAATTGGGATAGAGATTGATACTGCTCAACAGATCATCCATCCATCCCAAGGACAGGTCTGCAGCACAGACTCCTACGATATTGTCGTCCTGGTCCCATACTGGATAGGCATAGGTTACGACGTAGGTCTTTGCGCCGCTTTCATCGTAATACGGTTCACTCCAGCAGCCTTTCCCCGTTCTGACGGGTTCGGTATACCAGCTTGACTTGAAATAATCGTGCGATTCGGATCCGAGGACGATGGATTCCAGGTTGCCGTTTTCCCTCCGTGCGATCAGGGGCTCGTACCAATGCCCCTTTGAAGGATAGAAATCCTCTACAAAGGCCACGGCACTGTTAGCCACAGACGGGGTAAACTCCATCAGGCGTTTTATGTATACGAACATGGAGTCCGGATGGGAAAGCTCGCGTCCTATGATCCAAGACATGGACTGGACGCTTTTTTCTACGGAGTACGTGATATTCTCGATTTCCCCGCTGACCTGCTGCATCTCGCTGTTCGTCCTTCTTTCGGCTTCCTCCTGGAGGCCTTTAGTGGCAAAGAAATATTGGATCAACCCCGTGGCCTCAAGGGTGATGGCCGCGACGAGTATCAGCATCACTCCCGACCAGGCTGAACGTTTCTTGATGCTTTTCTCTAAACTGTCAAAAGTATTCTTTATTCTCATAATACACTCTTGAGGGCCTCCCTGAATACAGGCATCGGCTCTTTCATGTCACGTTCTATGATAAGCGTCTTGAGTCCCGCGTAAGGCAGGATCTCCTCTTCAATGTCTTTCAACGGCCGGTCGCTGCCGAAATATGCGGGAGCGAAATGCTCCCAGAACTTGCCGGCAAGGGCCTTCGGCATGTGGAAGGTCTCCTTTACGAAGGGTTCGGGGCTTAGGTTGCAGCACAGATAGACCATCCCGACATCGAAGCGGTTGTAGCCGTAACAGAAGTCTCCCAGGTCAATGAAATACCTGTGGTCCCCGACGAAGATGGCATTGCTGAACTGCAGGTCTCCATGGATGGCCGTGTCGGTGTCGGGTGCATCTGAAATGAACCTTCCGATACGGTCCTTTTCTGCAGGCGTGAAGAATGGACTTTCCTCCAGAAGGTGGAAATAACGTGCCTTCACGCTCTCAAACTGCGTGGTATCCACATGCTTGGCATGAAGGTCAAGACACATCCCGGCAAAGGTCTCTGCGTACTCCTTTACGTTCTCGGGATGGTCCGCAGTGGCCCGGGAAAAGGATTTTTTGCCTGTGATGCGACGGAAGAGGATGCCGTAGCGGCCGTCATCCGTGACCACATACTCGCCGGGCTCGGGGGTGGGTATGCCGAGGGCATAGACCTTGCGCGCGAGCATCATCTCGTCCAGCGGCTGGCGCGCCTTGCCGGGGAAATAGAGCTTCAGCATCACCGACTTGTCGGTCTTGTGGTCGAAGCTCTCTCCGTTGGCGCCTCCGCCGGAGAGTACATAATCCTCGAGGGATATCCTCTTCGCTTCCTGTTCCATCATTTGCCGAACACCTTATCGATGAGACTTTCGAATTCGCTGAATGCCGCAGTGCCTTCCAGCTCCCGCATGGCGTCGGCAAGCGCCCTGTAGCGCCACGCATGCTGCTTCGGGTCCTTGGCGTGGAAGATGCCCCAGAACGCATCGCCCTGAGCGGCATAGTCGCGGGCGATGGCGCGCATGTTGGAGAGCTTGTCGCCGAGGGCGACGATCTTGGCGTCGCGCCCTGCCCGCGCGAGGCGCCGTATGCCGGCCTCCTTGCGCGCGCGCCAGCTGTCCTCCTCGCTTACGCCTTCGTCCATGACATCGCTCTCGACATCCACCAGGTCCGCGATGCGGTCGCCGAACTCCTCACGAAGCTGCTCCACGGTCACATCGGTATCCTCGACGGTGTCGTGCAATGCCGCGGCAGCGAGGAGTTCCTGGTCGGCGGTCATCGTGGAGACGATCTCCATCGCCTCCATCGGATGCACGATGTACGGGAATCCCTTGCCGCGCCGTTCCGTACCGGCGTGGGCCTTGACCGCAAATATGATGGCGCGGTCGAGAAGCTCTGTATCCAGGGGATTGTTCGCCATGTCTTACTGGTTCATGAATGGAAGGTTTCCGGCTTGTTCCACAAGCATTTCCGCCATGGATTCATTGCTTGGCGCGGGGCCGTTGAGCAGGTCGAACAGATACTTGATCCCGGCCTTGCCTCCGCCTTGGATGAGGATATATGCTATACAGAGATCCTGAGGGCCTATGGTGGAGGAGATGATGTCGAGGTCGGTAAGCCCTATCTGGTAACAGGCTATCTGGTAAGCCCCTTCGGAGCAGTCCCGTATAATGCTGGAGATGTCTCCGAGCGTCTTGCATCCCAAGTCCTTGAACACCTTGAGGAAAGGCATGAAGGACTGCTCGTGGATCTCGGCCTGGTTGACCGAGGCTATGCGCCGGTTGAGCTGGTCAAAGGGATGAAGGGCCAGGAAACTCTTGAATGTGTCACCGTCCAGCGGGACTTCATCGAGGTTGCCTGACGCGACGAGCGCCCGCACGCGGCGGCGATAGTCGGTCAGGTCCATGCGTATCTGGCTGAACTGCTCGTCAACCAGCTCCAGCATGCCGGCGAGCCGGTTGAGGTTGCGTAGGTACTCCCTGGGCACCTCGACTCCGGACTTGTATCCGGTATCGTGGTTCATGTTGGCCCAGGCGTGCTGCAGGACGGTGCGCATCTGTACCTCGAAGCGGTAACGGCTGTCCGGGATGCGGCAGATATAATGCAGCGAAAGGTAGCCGAAGCTGTCTATCTCGTGGACCTTGCGCTTGTCCACGGAGTTCTCCCAGTCGACATCGAACAATCTCTCCAATGCCGACGCGACCTTGTCCACATCGTCGATGTAGAACGTGATCACGCGCATTCCGATGATGTCCGTGATGTCTGCAAGGGACGAATACTTGTTCCCTTTGAGGTCAAGCTTCCCGGAGAGTGAGGCCTCGGTCTTCACTCGCGACTCGATGGCCGCGACGATGATGCCGGCCGAGGCCAGGAAGTCGCGGACCTTGCGTGTAAGCTCCTCCGACTTCTCCTTGAAGAAGGGAAGGTCGGTGCGGTACTCCTCGAGGATTGCCTGTGAATGGGGGTCCAGTAACATATATGTGGCCAGTCTTCCAACTCACAAATATAATAAATAATGCTATATTTGTAAAGAAATGAAGCTACGACAAGTACTAGTATCCGTCCTGATCCTGATCCCCCTGGCTGTTCCTGCCCAGGATTCCGGGAAAGGCCTCTCGTTCGACTTGAGCTACATGACGCGCGGCGAGATCCGCAACGGCGGACTCGTGAAAGGCGATGAATCCGCAGATGACTTCGCAGCGTTCCTTCTCGGCAGGACCCGGCTCGGTCTCAAGTATGAAGGACAGGGCATCTCGTCCCGCCTGACCGCCCAGCACAGCGGCACGTGGGGCAGTCAGGGCGGTGGCACCCTCGGCATCTATGAGGCCTGGGTGCAGCTGCAGTCCAGGCAAGGCCTTTTCGTCAGGGTCGGCCGCCAGAACCTCTCTTATGACGACCAGCGTATCTTCGGCTCCGACGACTTCTCCATGACCGGCATGTCCCATGACGTCCTGAAGGCAGGTTTCGAGGGGAACGGTCACAAGTTCCATGTGTTCGCAGCCTTCAACCAGAACGGCGAGAACACCAGCGGCGGCGGCACTTATTTCTCCGGAGGATACCAGCCCTACAAGGCCATGGAGTCCGCATGGTACCATTATGATTTCAAGCGCATCCCCATGGGCGCCTCCCTGCTTTTCCTCAACCTGGGCATGCAGGGCGGGGAAAAGGGCGAAGACAACGCCAGGACCTGGCAGCAGCAGTTGGCTGGTACTTATCTGTCCTTCAAGCCGAAGGGCTGGTCATTCGAGGGCGCGTTCTATTACCAGATGGGCAAGAGTGAATACGGCATACCGATCGAGGCCTGGATGGCGAGTTCCAAGTTCACGGCGAACATAGGGACCAATACTGTCCTGTTCGGCGGCTACGACTACCTGAGCGGAGACGAGCACTTCGCCACCCCTCCCGAAGGCATGATCGGCGTAATCAAACATGACAAGATCAGGGGCTTCAATTCCATCTATGGTTCGCACCACAAGTTCTACGGCGCCATGGATTTCTTCTATGTCTCCACATACTACAGGGGCTTCACCCCGGGCCTCCAGAAGTTGTACTTCGGGGCGACCTGGACTCCCTCGGAAGCATTCTCGCTTGACGCGTCCTACCATTACCTGGCCACTGCAACGAAGCTGCAGAATGCCGACAGGCCTCTCGGCCATGAGCTGGAGTGCTCTGCCGCATACAATATCCGCAAGGAAGCCAAGATCAGCATAGGCGGCTCCTACATGCGCGGTACGGACACCATGAAGGTACTCAAACGCAGCTCGGATAAAGGTCAGCTCCGCTGGGTATGGGTCATGCTCACAGTCACTCCGGAGGCTTTCATTTCAAGACGATAACACTTTATGAATACCATGAACAAACGAACTATCATCATTGCGGCGCTGCTGCTTGGAACGGCAGCTGCATTTGCGCAGCCGCACCGCTCCGAGGCCGCCGTGCGCGCCCTCATGGAGGATCCTTCCCGCGCAGGAAACAACACCAATTCCTATGAATTCCACGAGATCCGTGACACCAAGCCCCCGAAGGGGTACAAACCCTTCTATATCAGCCATTACGGTCGTCACGGCTCACGCTCCAACTGGGGCGGCAAGGCCTATGAGGACCTGATTTCAACCCTTGAGCAGGGCCAGAGGATGGGTATCCTCACCCCCGGCGGAGACTCGCTGCTGGTCGCCGCGCGCCGCGTCCTCGCGTCTTACGACGGCATGGACGGACGCCTCTCGCAGAAGGGTGTCCGCGAGCACACCGCCATCGCGGAGCGCATGTTCAAGCGTTATCCCGAAGTCTTCAAGGGCGATAAGAAAGTGCGCGCCTTCGGCAGCACCGTCCAGCGCTGCCTCATCAGCATGAACGCCTTCACTACATCGCTCACCCGCCAGAATCCCAAGCTGTACTTCTACCTCGACACCGGCGAGAAGTTCATGGATTATCTCGACAACGAGCACGGCTGGCAGCAGAAGGCCGGCCCGGCGATGCGTCCCGCCATGGAGGCGCTCCGCAGCCTGCCGGACGATACCCTCGGCGTGCTCACCCGCGTCTTCACCGACGTGCCCAAGGCACGTACTTTCGTCAAGAGCGCCCGCAGTCTGACCGAGAACCTCTGGAATACAGCCATCATTTCCGAAGACTTCGACATCGAGGACAATCTCTTCCGTTTCCTGCCTTTCGACGCGCTCTACAAGCGCTGGGCCCAGAGCAACATCATGCTCTACACCGGCCACTGCAACTCCGTCGAGGCCGGTGACGCCCGTGTACCCATGGCCAAGTCCTGTGTCGAAGACATCGTGGCCAAGGCCGACGAGTGCATCGCCACCGGAGCTTACTGCGCGGACCTCCGTTTCGGCCATGACTATCCCCTGATGGCTCTGGTGAGCTACCTCGGCATCGAGGGAGTGGGCGAGCGCATCCCCGCCGACCAGATCTGCGACAGATGGCTCGGTTTCTGGAATATCCCCATGGCCAGCAATCTCCAGATCATCTTCTACCGCAACAAGTCCGGCGACGTTCTCGTGAAGTTCCTCTATCAGGAGCAGGAGAAGCTCCTCCGCGGCCTCGAGCCCGACTACGGCCCGTATTACAAGTGGGAGAGGGTCAAGGCCAACCTCGAAGGATACAAGCGATAAAAAAACTTTCCTGCAAGGTTTTAAACCTGCGTGAGTACATTCTGTCTTAATAATGTCCGGTGCGCTGAACGCCGGACATTGTTTTGGAAATCAAATTAAAACTCACGTTATCATGAAAAAGTTATTGGTTATCGTTTTGGCTGCGCTTCCTTTCGTCGCTTTTGCGCAGATGCCAGGAATGCCCGGCGGCATGCAGATGCCCGGCATGCAGGATCTCCCCGAGGAGACCATAGTAGCGGAGACCCAGAGCATGGTCGCTCAGTACGCTCTCAATGAGGATCAGGCTGCAAGGCTCCTCGACCTCAACAAGAAATATCTCGGCAAGGTGTCTTATCCCGTCATCCTCCCTCCGGAGGCTGAGGAGGCCATGAAGAACGCTGCCGCCAACCGTCCTGCCGGCGGTGCAGGTGGCTTCAACATGGGCAACATGACCCAGGAAGACCGCGACCAGATGATGTCCATGATGAACCAGATGCAGGACATGATGGCCCAGATCGAGGACAATCAGACCGCATACGAGGATGGTCTCGCAAGCATACTTGACAAGAAGCAGATGAAGAAGTGGAAGAAGGCCAAGAAGCACTACCAGAGGGAGCAGGAGCTCCAGATGGAGCGCCAGTTCAGCGGCATGGGCGGCTTCGGCGGCGGAATGCCCGGTGGTGGTTTCGGTGGTGGAATGCCCGGCGGCGGTGGCTTCGGCGGAGGATTCCCCGGTGGCGGCGGCTTCGGCTTCTAGACTGTTGCAAAGGTTATATAGGGTTAATGGTTTTTACAATGTGGTGCATCCCGGAAACGGGTTGCACCACGTTTTTTTGTTGCATGGGCAGGAAAAAAGGACTATATTTGTTAAATAATCCTTTTTCTATTGATTATGCGAAGAAGATTCAAAGCAGGGGTCACGGGTGCCCTGCTGGTTCTCCTTGCCATGCTGTGCGGCTGTACGGGCATGGTTCAGGACGAACTGGCTGAAACCCACGCCAAGCTGGCTGAGCTCCAGGCGCTGGTCGATTCTGTCAACACGAACTTGCAGACACTGGACCTGATCGTCTCCAAGTTGGACACCACCCACACCATCGAGCCCGGTACGTTGAAAGAGACGGAGGACGGTTACGAAGTCTCTTTCAAGGACGGCAAGAAAGTATTCATCGCCTACGGCAAGGACGGCAAAGACGGCCGTACACTCATCCCGATAGGAGTATTGCAGGACACGGACAGCCTGTACTACTGGACTGTCGACGGAGAGTGGTGGCTGGACGATGAGGGGAACAAGATGCGCGCCGGAGCCACCGACGGAGTCGACGGCGTTGACGGCATCGCCCCGCAGGTGAAGGTCGAAGACGGTTTCTGGTGGATATCCCATGACGGCGGCAAGACCTTCGACAAGCTTGCGAGCTGCGAGGAACTGGACGGCGTGGGCGTATTTTCCGGAATTGACACGTCGGATCCCGCCAAGATTGTCCTTAAACTCCTGGACGGGACTGCCCTGGAGATTCCCCGCATGACATCCCTGAAGGTCTCCTTTGCCGGCCAGCCCATGGACACTCTCCTGATCGCTGCCGGAGAGCTTCTGCCGGTCCCTTACGAAGTGACGGTTGAAGGCGCTGACGCCGGGTCCGTCGTGGTCACTGCGGGCACGGACGGAATCTATTCCTCCAGGCTTGTGGCGGGCTCGGAGCCCGGAAAAGGCACTGCATTGGTCCAGGCCCCGGCAGTATTCTCCGAAGGCTACATCCTGCTCTCGGCAGTCTGCGACGGCTATTCCGCGGTCAAGATGATTTCATTCAAGGAAAGGAAAATCTCCCCCGCGGCTGATACCATCAAGGTCCGCATGGCCAGCGGGAGCGATACCCTGTCCGTCGCCTACTTGCCCAATTTCGCGTTCAAGGTTTCCTGGGAAGGCGACTGGCTGGATATGGCGCAGAACACTTCCAAGGATTCGCTGATCTTCATGTCCAAGCCCAACACCACCGATACTGTCAGGACCTGTACGGTCAAGGTCTCCCCGACGGACAACCCCGACTTTGTCTGCACGACCTTCGTGGTAATGCAGGCGACGGAATCAGCCGTACCTGAAGTATCATATGATTTGGAAAATGCTGACGAGGGCTTTACTTTTGATGGTTCTGATATTATTAAACCGACTCTCAATGCCCCTGCCAAGGGCGGCAACGCTTTTATTTGGATAAATCAACGGGATGTTACGGTCACGAAATGTGACACAACAAGGATCAAGACAACAGTTGTTCCCGATCATGTTGGCAGTACACTAGGCATAAGTGTTGTCGCCAATGATTCGGAAACTGCCCGTAAAGACACAATAGAGGTTAAGATCAGGCAAGTTGTTGTTAATTTAATAATTAACCAGGCAGGAAAAGCCGCAGAAGAATAATCATCAACCAGGAAAATACAATGAAAATGAAAAAATATATCGTAGCAGGCATCATGGTAGCCGCCCTTATGACGAGCGGCTGCGGAAAGTTCGTCAGGGACGAGCTGATAACCATGCAGAATGAGATAGACATCCTTTACCGCCAGGTCAAGGACATGAACGAGAAACTCGTTGACCTTCAGGCATTAGTCCAGCAGATGGCATCCAATGGTTACATCGTCGATGTCAATGAGTATCAGGACGAAGTCCACGGCGGATATACGCTTTCTTTCCGTACCGTCACCCTTGACGGGACGGTGGATGACAGCTATTCCATCACCCTTCTCAGCGGTGTTGACGGCAAGGACGGCAAAGATGCCGAGCCTTTCCTCCTGAGCGCGATGAGGGACGAGACCGACGGCCGCTGGTACTGGTATGACGTCCAGGCGGACGACTGGATGTACGCCCTGGACGGCAGCCGTTTCCTCGTGGACGGCAAGGATGGCGAAGAAGGTAAGACCCCCCAGCTGGACATCAAGGACGGCTATTGGATCATTTCCTGGGACGGCGGCGAGACCTGGGAGGAAACCGAGTGGAAGGCCAAGGGAGACAACGCCAAGGAGATATTCTCCGACGCGAAAGTCTTCGATGACCATATCGAGCTCACACTGGCTGCTGACAGCACGGTCATTTCCCTCCAGCGTTTCCTGCCCGTCGAGCTTGCCCTGACCGTCGGCGGGAGCGCCATCGGGGACACTGTCGCCATCGCTCCCGGCGACACGGTGTCCATCGCATACACCGTGACCGGTACGGGCGCTGACCGCGCCATGGTGGTCGCCGGAACCGACGGCCGCTTCAAGACAGCCCTCCGCCGCACCTCGGCAACCCAGGGCTTCGTCGATGTCATCTGCCCTGCTGTATTCCCTGAAGGAGGTTACATCTACATTACCGTCAATGACGGCAACGGCCGTTCGACGGTGCGCGTCATCAATTTCGCGAAACGCGAAAGCGAGGAAGGTTCCGGCGAATAATGGAGGGCGCAAGATGAAAAGGCTATTGCTAATAGGGGTCCTGGGGCTGATCCTGCCCCTGACCTCCTCCGCCCAGATCTGGACGATACATACCAATGTCCTGGACTGGGCCGCACTCGGCACCGTCAATGCCGAGGTGGGCCTGTCCGTCTCGCAGCATTTCTCCCTGGTCGCGGGCGGCCGCTACAATCCCTGGGAGTTCACCACGCATGATCCCGAGGCCATCGTCCGCAACCAGCAGAAGACCGCATACCTCGGATTCCGCTACTGGCCATGGTATGTCAATTCCGGTTTCTGGATCTCCGCCAAGGCGCAGTACATGCATTCCTTCTCCAACACCGGCATCTGGCGGGCCGCGCTCAAGGAAGGCCGGAACGGCTGGGGCGGCGCGCTTTCCGCCGGCTATACCTTCATGCTCTCCAAGCACTTCAACCTCGAGGTCGGAGTTGGCGGATGGGCCGGAGTGTTCAAGGAATACGGGTTCTATGCCAGCCCGGAAAAGAATTTCGTCAGGGAGGAGGGCCGCAAGAAGTTCATCTATCCCGACCAGGTATCACTCAGCTTTGCATACGTTTTCTAGATGAAAGTCAAGACAGCAGTTATCATAGGAGCCATCGCGGTCTTTGCGCTGACCTATTCGTGTGGCTCACAGAGGAAGCTCTCTGCCATCAAGAGCGGCAATCCCGCGGCTTCCCTCGTCCTCGGGAAGGACGTCTATGTCCCGGAGGTTAAGCAGGTGCAGACCATGCGCGACACCCTGAGGATCAAGGATGACGACGGACGCGAGCTGATGATCATGAAGGCTATTCGCGACGAGGAGACCGGAGACATGGTGGCGACCGAGACTTTGGACGCTGCTATGGTTACCGCCCGCTTCCGCAATATCGCGGAGCGTCACGGCAAGGTCGACCTTGCGTTCCAGATCATTGTCCCAGCTGCGATGCAGGACAGCAAATGGCAGCTCCGCTTCTACCCCGACATGTACATGCTGGGCGACGTGGAGCGTCTGGAGCCGGTGGTCATCACCGGCAACTCCTACCGCAAGGCCCAGCTCAGGGGTTACCAGCAGTACGAGCGCTTCCTGTCCCGCATCGTCGAGGACACGACCCGTTTTGTGAACATGAGGGCGCTTGAGATATTCCTGCGCCGCAACATCCCCCAGTTGTACGCCTTCAAGACGGACAGCACCTTCGTCTCCGACGAGCAGTTCTACACGATGTACGGCGTGTCCGAGCGTGAGGCCGTCGAGCATTACACCAACCAGATCGCCCGCAGCATCAACGAGCGCCGCAAGGAGAAGATGGACGAGATGTACGCCAAGTACGTCAAGGTGCCTATCGTGACCGAGGGCATCCGCCTCGACACTGTGATGGTGGACAAAAAGGGTGATTTCATCTACAACTATGTCCAGACCATCGCTACGCGCCCGCGCCTGCGCAAGGTGGACATCGTCCTATCGGGCGATATCTATGAGCAGGACAGGAAGCTATATGCCATCCCGGAGAGTGATCCCCTGACCTTCTACATCAGCTCCGTATCCGGCCTTACTGACCAGACCGAGCGTTACATGACCAAGGTCATCGAGCGCCACGCCGATGCCAATACCACGAGCAACATCGACTTCAAGGTGGGCAAGAGCAATATCGACCTCGAACTCGGCAACAACCGCAGGGAGCTTGGCCGTATCCGCAAAACGTTGTCCGCATTGCTGCAGAACGATACCTATCTGCTGGACTCCATCATAGTCACGGCATACGCCTCGCCCGAGGGGCGCGAGAGCCTCAACTGGAGGCTCTCCAGAGCCCGCAGCGAGGCCATCTCGCGCTATCTCGACGACCAGATCAAGGTGCTGCAGGATTCGCTGGACCGCGCGGTCCACTATGACGAATCCGGCCGCAGGGTCCGCGCGGACCGCGTCCGCATCCCGTTCCTCAGCCGCTACCGCGGTGAGAACTGGGACCGCCTCGACATCCTCGTGGACGGAGACGACTACCTGACCGAGGGCGACAAGTCGCGGTATGACCTGCTGCGCCGCGTGCCCGACCTTGACGGCAGGGAGGCCCTGCTGGGTCGGGAACGCTTCTATCCCTACCTGCGTGACAAGCTTTATCCTAGGCTGAGATCGGTCGCGTTCGACTTCCACATGCACCGCAAGGACATGGTCAAGGATACCATCCACACGACAGTTCTCGATTCCACTTATATGCGCGGAGTCAACGCCCTGCTGAACATGGATTACGACGCCGCCCTTGCCCTGCTCAGGCCGTATGAGGATTTCAACACCGCCATTGCCTACATGGGACTGGACCGCGACTGGAGTGCCATGGACATCCTCTCCAAGATGTACCCGTCAGCTCCGGTGAACTACCTGATCGCCATCCTCAACGCCAGGATGGGTAATGAGGAAGAGGCCGTCGCGCGCTACCTGCGCGCCTGCGGCCAGGATCCTTCGTTCGTCCACAGAGGCAACCTCGATCCGGAGATATCCTACCTGATCAAGGCGTACAACCTGAATGAGGAAGAGTAGCGGGTTTACTCGCTGTAATTGTGATCGATGACGATACTTACATGAAGTCCGGGCGCCAACGCCTGGACTTCTTCAGTCAATAGGCGGCATAGGGCGGCGTCGTCATGGCATGAGATGTCCGGAACGACATCGACGGAGAGCATCCCGTCCTTTTCGGAACAGTAGAACCCGTGTACCTGGACGAGCTCCTTGTGGGCGGCGAGGGCTTTCATCACCTTGCTCTGAAGCTCGGCGCGCTGGTTCTCGCCAGTGGCCACGGCATAGATGCCGACGGTCATGATGATACCGTGCCGTTCGAACATCATGTTCGTGATCTTGCGGGTAAGGCCGTGGATCTCGTGAGCCGACATCGAGTCAAGGACGCTGATGTGCAGGGAGCCGATCATCACGTCCGGACCATAGTTGTGCAGGATGATGTCGTAGACGCCTCGCACACCGTCGACCTCCATGATCTCGTGCTTGATATCCTTGATAAGGTCCGGCGATACCCTGGCTCCGAGCAGTTCGTTGACCGGGTTGGCCAGCATCTCGATACCGGCCTTGATGATAATGACCGAAATGAGTGCTCCGAGTATCCCGTCCAGGGAGAAGCCCCAGATCAGCATGATACCGGCCGACACAAGGGTGGCCGTTGTGATGATGGCATCGAACAGCGCGTCCGAACCGGAAGCCACCAGGGCGTCGCTCTTGAGCTGCTGCCCTTTCTTCTTGACATAATATCCGAGCACCAGCTTGACGATGATCGCCACGATGATGACGACCAGAGTCGCCGTCGTATACGAAGGTTCCGTAGGGTTGAAGATCTTCTTGACGGACTCGATGAGCGACGTGATACCGGCGGACAGGACGATGACCGCGATAATGATGGCGCTGAAATACTCTATCCTTCCGAAGCCGAAAGGGTGCTCCCTGTCCGCAGGACGCTGCGAAAGCTTCGTGCCGATGATGGTTATGACGCTTGAGAGGGCGTCACTGAGATTGTTCACGGCGTCCATCACGATGGCTACGCTGCTGGCGAAGATGCCTACAACAGCCTTGAACGCCGCCAGCAGTACATTGGCTACGATGCCGATGACGCTTGTCTGGATGATTTGAGCACTGCGGTCCATTTGGGGTAAGGTTTATTGTGAGATGGGTTCCATCGCTTCAGCGAGCTGTCTCTTGTCCCGTTTCCGAAGGACTCCGACATAGATGAGAAGGACGATATTCATCATGAGGGAATACAGGATGGCCGGTATCGCCATCTCTTCATTGGCAAAGATGAAAGGACTTGACGCGATGGCGATGGCCTGCGCGGCATTCTGCATGCCCACCTCGATGACCACGGTCCTGCGCTGCTTGTCTCCGGTCTTCACCAGGCGGGAAAGGAGGGAGGAGCATCCGATGGCGACAAGGATCAAAGCCGTGACGCATACGCCCAGGATGCCGATATTGTCGATGATGGTCTTGTGATGCTGGATATAGAAAACGGTGATCAGGACCAGCAGCAGCGGGAACGCTAGCTTGCCGAGCACCTTGTCGGTTTTCTCCGCTGCGTTCGGCCAAGCGTAATGCATGCCGATGCCCAGCAGGACGGGGACCAGCATCAGGAGCAGATTCTGCTTGATGAGGTTGCCGACGGGCAGCGTGATCCCGACGCTCTGGCCGACCATGGTCGTGGCCAGGCTCATGACGACGGGAATGGTGAACAGCGTGATTACGCTGCTCAGTGCCGTGAGGGTCACGGAGAGCGCCACGTCGCCTCTGGCCAGTTTGGAAAAGACGTTGGAGGAGCTGCCTCCCGGGCAGCATGCGATGAGCACGAGGCCGATGAAGAATACCGGCGGGAGCTTGAACGCCCATGCGAGGCCGAGCGCAATCAGCGGGAGAAGGATCAATTGTCCCACCAGGGCGATCGCGATAGGCCAGGGGGAACGGAACACTTTTCCGAAATCTTCGAACTTGAGGGTCAACCCCAGGTCGAACATCAGAAGGGTCAGGATCGGCAGTACAATCCAAATAGCCATGTTCAAATTTCATGTGAATTGAGTACAAAGATATTGTTTTTCTCCCGCACGGCCAAAGAGGAGGAGCAGAAGGGAAGAGAAGATTTTCATATATTTGCAATATGAGAAAAGAGTTTCTGATCCTGATACTTACCGGAGGCATTATGTCATGCTGTTGTCCGTACAGCAAGACGTTCCAAGAGGCCGAAGCCCTGCTGTCGAGTGCACCGGACAGCACGCTTGTCCTGCTGGACAATGTTCAAACGGCGGGATTGCGGTCCCGGCGCCTGAAAGCGGAATACGCTCTCCTCAGTGCGCGGGCGCAGGATGCGATGTATGGCTTCGTGCCGTCGGAAGATGCCGGAAGACTGGCTGCGGCGGCAGAGTATTTCGAGAAAAAGGGCCCCAGGGAGGATAGGCTGTATGCTTGGTATATGCTGGGAAAGGTACAGTTGGCCAATAATGCCCTGTACCGGGCCGTCGTCTCATTCGAGCATGCTCTCGCCGCGGCGGACGAACTCAAGGATGACGGCGCCCGCGGCAGGATCTGCCACCAGCTTGCCTACGCCTTCAACGCATCCGGCCAGCATGTCGCCGCGGCGCGCCAGTTGTATGATTCCTACCAGGCTTTTACCAGAGCCTCCATGGACAAGGATAGCCGCCAGACCCTGCTTGAGTACGGCCAGGCCTGGTACAACTTCGAACGCTATGACGAAGCGGCGGTCATTTTCAATACAGTACTGGCGCAGGCCCACGAGGCAAAGGATACCCTTGCCCAGGTCCGCTGCCTCCAGAACTATTCTGCCATGCTGCTTGAAATGGACCCTGTCGATCCGGGCCTTGCAAGGGATATGCTCGCCCGCGTGACGGACGAATTGCATTATCCGCTGGGCAGCGCGGACTGGGGAGTACTCGCGTACTCCGCTGCGCTGCTGGGCCAGGACGCCGAAGCCCAGCGTTGCCTCCGGCAGGCACGTGCGCGCGTCGAAACAGTCTCCGACCGCAACAGGCTGCATTTCCGTGAATATCAGGTAGCTTCCCGTGCCGGGAGGACCGCGCAGGCGCTCCAGGCGCTGGAGCGCGTGACCGCCTCCGGCAATGAGGAGGATATTTCCGCCCTTCGGAGTGCTGTCAGCCTTGCACGTGAGGATTACCTTCAGGATCGCGAGGAGCTGGCTTCCGAGCGGCTCCGGGCCCAGCGTCTGGGGCAGATTGCTCTGATTCTCCTTCTCGTTGCCGTGAGCAGTACGGCGCTTTGGTATCTGCGCGCCCGTCGAATAGCGAATGAAAAGGCTCTCTCGGAGGAGCAGGCAGAGACGGAGCGTTATATCAGCATTGCCGAAGAGTTGCAGGCGCGGCTAGGGGAGACCTCGCGGCGCCTGCGCGACACCGCCGCCGGTAAACAGGAGGTCCTGGAGCGTCTGTGCGAGCAGTATTACGTGTTCGAGGGCACGGACAAGCTGCAAAGCAATCTCCTCAAAGAGGTCAGGCAGGCCGTTGAGGGACTACGCAATGACAAGAAGGTCCAGGCTCGTCTGGAGCATTCGGTAGATGCCACCTGGGAAGGAGCTGCTGCCAAACTCCGCGCCCAGTTGCCCAACTGTAAGGAAGAGGATGTGCGCTTGTTCGTACTGGCTGCGTCCGGGTTCAGCCGCACCGCGATGGCTGCTCTGATGGATAAGGAAAAGGGCGTGGTCAACAATCGTCTCTGGCGTCTAAAGGGGCGTATCGCAGACTCTGATGCCCCTGATAAAGACCTTCTTTTAGGTTGTCTGGAATAGATTTGTAACATACTGATTATCAGCGACTTGGAAGGTTCGAGATTTTTTCGCTCCTTTGCGTGTTGTATAGTATTGATAATCAAGGGATTACAATTACCTCGCGAGATTTTTTACGCCCACGTTTTTTTGGATTACGCCCGGGTACGTCCGTAACTTTGCACCAGACAAATCCAATCAAGTTATGGAAACGAAGAAAACCCCCAAGGCCACCCTCGAAGACAAGAGGATCCTTTTTTTGGAACTCGGACTCATCCTGTCCCTGCTGACTGTTCTAGGCGCTTTCTCCTACAGTTCTGCTGTCCGGAAAACGCCTTCCCTCATGGAGACCGCTCAGTTCGTCGAGATCGAGGAAATGATTCCGATTACGCACGAAACGCCGCCCGAGCCGCCCCAAATGCCTTCCCTCCCTCAGTTGTCGGAATACATCGAGATTGTAGACGACGACATCGAGACGATGGAAGTCATCAGCTTTGATGACCTTGAGATTGACATCCCCGTCTATGACTATCGGCAAGAAATCGTGGAAACGCCGGTCGAAGAGGAGGATATCCCCTTCGTGATCGTGGAGGTAAAACCCACTTTCCGCGGAGGAGATGCGAACACTTTCAGCCGATGGATCGCCGAGAATCTCAATTATCCCGAAGTCGCCAGGGAAGTTGGTATCCAAGGTCGCGTAATGCTGCAGTTTACCGTGATGAAAGACGGTACCGTGGGGAATATCAAACTGTTGCGCGGTGTGGACCCGCTGTTGGATAAGGAAGCTATGCGTGTCGTCGCCTCCTCTCCTAAATGGGAACCCGGTCGCCAGCGCGACCGCGCTGTCAACGTCACTTACACGTTCCCTGTCATATTCCAGCTGCGCTAGATATGTGATAGCCCCCGGGTGCTGAAATGGATTTTGCCCGGATAGCAGGGCTGGGCAATGGGATCGCGCGGATCTCCGCTACGGCCCAGGGTACTGGTTCTGAACAAAAAGGCGTTTTTTGTTCAGAATCAGCACTTTTTTGCCGTTTTCTGAACAAAATCGCGGATTTTGTTCAGATTCGGCGCCGTGCATAGAGTCTCGCGACGAAGGCGCCGCTGATGTTGTGCCAGACGCTGAACAGCGCGCCCGGGATGGTGGCGAGGGGATAGGCGGCGAAGTGCAGGTTGGCCAGCGAAGAAGCCAGCCCGCTGTTCTGCATGCCGACCTCGATGCTGATGGCGCGCCGCTTTGCCGGCGTCAGGTGAAGGATCGTGCCTATCAGGTATCCTGCGGCCAGGCCGCAGACATTGTGGAGCACGATCACCAGCATGACCAGCCATCCGCCGGCCAGCAGCTTGTGCGCATTGGCGGCGATGACGATGAGGACGATGACGCAGATGGCTAGCGACGACAATGCCGGCAGATAGGCCGATGCGCGCTCCGTAGTCCTGGGCCATAACCGCTTCGCGAGCAGGCCCAGTACGATGGGCAGGATGACGACCCACAGTATACTCAGGAGCATACCTAGAACATTGACATCCACCGTCTTACCGGCCAGCAGCCATACCAGCAGGGGAGTCAACACCGGCGCCAGTAAGGTCGACACGGCCGTCATTCCTACCGAGAGCGCCAAGTCTCCCTTGGCTAGGTAGGAGATGACGTTGGAGGCCGTTCCGCCCGGGCAGCATCCCACCAGGATCACGCCTATGGCGAGGGCCTCGTCCAGTTTGAAAATCCGCGTCAGCGCAAATGCCAGCAGCGGCATCACCGTGAACTGCGCAAGGCAGCCGACGATCACATCCTTGGGCCGGCTGAACACCACCCGGAAGTCCTCCGTCTTCAGCGTCAGGCCCATGCCGAACATGATGACGCCCAACAGGGGATTGATGAGCTTGGGCTTCAGGTGGCTCAGTGTATCGGGAAACACGAGGGCCGCCACCGCCGACAGCAGCACCAGCACTCCCATATAATCCGATATCAGTTTGCAGACCCTTTTCATCGCAAACACAAAGATATCGTTTTTCTCCCGCACGGCCAACGTCTCTTACACGTTCCCTGTCTTATTCCAGCTACGTTAGATTTGAGATAGCTACGGGTGACTGAATTGACCCCTACCGGCTGGGCTATGGGACCGCGGGGATCTCCGCTACGGCCCAGGGTGCTGGTTCTGAACAAAAAACGCCTTTTTGTTCAGAACCAGCGCCTTTTTGCCGTTTTCTGAACAAAACCCTCGTTTTTGTTCAGATTCGGCTCGAGAGGGGCACACTCTTCGCGGCCAGTTCCGCGAGGGGCAGGCTCTAGTTCCGCGAGGAGTGGGCTCTGGTTCCACGGGGGAGCGGGTTCCGGCGACTGCCCCGAGCCAAGTGCCGGAAAGAAGGAGGGGAAATTTGAAAATGAGCGGATTAAACCGTATCTTTATGACATGATTAAAAGGAGACGGAACTATGAATGAAAAGATGCAGGCCATTCTTGATACCAAGGTTGAGAAGGGCACGGTAGCTATGTGGTGGCTGGGCCAGATGGGACTGATAGTCAAGTCCCCCAGTACTATGATAGTCATTGACTATTTTGCCGCACCATTCTCGACAAGGCAGGTTGCACCGCCTATTCCGGCAGAAGAGATGGCGGGAGTCGATGCATTCCTGGGATCGCACAACCATATCGACCACATCGACCATCCTTCATGGAGGATATGGGCAAAGACCTGTCCCGAGGCAAAGTTCGTTTTCCCGAGGGCTCACATGAGGGTTGTTTCGAACGACGGTGTGAAGGAGCAAAACGCACTGGGACTGAATACCGGGGAGTCCGTCCGGATCGGCGACATGACGATCCATGCGATAGCTGCATCCCACGAGTTCCTGGACCAGGATAAGGAGACGGGTCTATTCCCGCATTTACAGTATATCGTCGAATGCGATGGCATCCGTATCCACCATGCGGGCGATACGGTCCGGTATGAAGGGATGATGCCCGCGATAAAGGCGTTGGGCCCCATCAATGCAGAGCTCATCCCCATCAACGGCCGCGATGCAAGACGCCTAAGGCGCAATTGCATCGGTAACATGACTTATCAGGAAGCGGCTGACCTTGCGGGCGATGTCCGGCCCGGAATGGTCATTCCGGGGCACTGGGACATGTTCGCGGATAACAGCGAGGATCCGGGTCTCTTCAAGGATTATGTCGAGACAAAATACAAGGACAGCCTTGTCTGCCGGATTCCCAAGGTCCTCGAAAAGATCGTCGTCAGGGCATAAACCGACAGGACGATCCAGTTTTTGATGTCACTTGCTGCTCCAGCGCTTGAGATAGGGGAAATACTTTCGCATCTGCTCTTTATACTCTTCGCGTGTGATCGGCTGGGGGAGGCTTTTGTTGACCTCGTCCACGAATTGTGAGCAGTGCTCGATCATTTCATCCATCGTACAATCCTGAAGGAACTTCCCGTCCTTGTAGCAATAGATGCAATAATCCTCATTCTTGCTGCCGTCGGCATTGGTCCCGAGGAGCTCCTCCGTAAGCGGCATTCCGCAGCTTTGACAGAATTTCTGTTCCATAAAACAAGAGTTTATCAGCGTTACTTTTCCAGGTAATCAAATAGATTGATGGTCCCGGCGTCACTTTCGACACCAAGGGCCGGGACAGACTCCACCATCCTTGTGGAGCCGCTTGTCTTGTCGACATAAAAATAGACCAGGGCGCCTGTATAACTGCGAAATACAACCTGGTACGCAGAGTCAGTCTCTTCCCCCATCTCTATACCCATGATGGACGGGTTGTCTTCGGCGATACTCCAGTCATACTCGCTATGACAATAGTTGCTTACTCCCTGGTATGCCTTTTCTGCCGTGACCATGCTCTTGCGGGCGTTTGACCCGCAAGAGCACAAGAACAGAGCAGCCAAAATGAGTGAAAAGATTAGATTCCTCATTCGAAAAAAGCTTTATTTCACCTTGATCTCCTCGATCGGCTTCTCGGGGAGGAGGACGGGATGGACAGGCCAGGACTGAGGCTTCGCCTCCTTGAACGTCACGGCCTGGCGGATGTCCTCCGACGAAGCGCCGAACATGGCCTTGTACTCACCTGCGGCCATCTCCCAGGCGGAGGTGGCCTCGTTGAATGAAGCCAGTGTATAAGGATCGACCGTCATCGTGAGGGTCTGGCTTTCGCCAGGCGCGAGCTCGCGGGTCTTGGCGAAAGCCCTGAGCTCCTTGACGGGCTTCACGAGGCCGCCGGCAGGGGCGGCGATGTATAGCTGGACAGCCTCCTTGCCGGCGGCCGCTCCGGTGTTCTTCACCGTGACCGAAGCCGTCACGGTCCCGTCCTTCGTCACTTTGACCGCGGGCGCGGAGTAAGCGAAGGTCGTGTATCCGAGGCCGTAGCCGAAGGGATAGGAAACCTCTTTCCCGGCCGTTCCGAAATAGCGGTAGCCTACCCAGATGCCCTCTTTGTACTCGGTGTAATCGACATTCGGCTGCTTCTGGATTGAAAATCCGAAGGCAGCAGCCAGGGCGGCGGTGTCCTCATCGAGCTCACCGTTTCCGCCTAAGGGGTTCATGGAGTTGGTCCCGGAGTAGTTGTAAGGGAAATTGAACGACGAAGGGATGTCAAAATACCTGACCGGGAAAGTCATCGGAAGCTTTCCGGAAGGATAGGCGGCTCCGCAGAGCACGTCGGCTATGGCGTATCCGCCTTCCTGGCCGGGAGTCCAGGCGAGAAGGACGGCATCAGGGATATGCTTCCAGGACGCAGTCTCAATCACTCCGCCGATGTTGAGCACCACGATCACCTTCTTACCATCCACATGGTAAGAGTCGCAGAGGTCCTGGAGCATCTTGCGCTCGGAACCGGTCAGCGTCCAGTCACCGTCCTCGGCCTTGCGGTCGCCACCCTCGCCCGCGTTGCGGGAGATGGTCAGGACCGCAATGTCCGTCACCTTCTCCATCTTGTCGATGAATGAACGGGAAACCTCCATCTCGGGGATGACGGCATCGCCGAGCAGCACGCCTGTGCTGCCAGAGGCATTGTTCGCCGCCTCGGTCTTCTTCAAGGCGATGTGCTGGCCGTACCACTTCTCGATATCGGCATTGACTTCCAGACCGTTGACGCGGAGGCCTTCGGCAACGTTGCGGACATAGGCCTTGTTGACGTTGCCGGAGCCGGTGCCGCCGGCGATGAAGTCATACGAGCCGACGCCGTAGAGGGCAACCTTCTTCACGCCCTTGAGTGGAAGTACGCCCTCGTTTTCAAGCAGGACGAGCCCCTCGGGGGTAGCCTCGCGGACGAGCTTGGCGTGGCCGGCGAGGTCGGGCTTGTTGGAGTACTTGTACCCGGCGAAGCGCGGGGTGCGTACGATGAACTCGAGCATCCTGCGGACATTGCGGTCCACGTCGGCCTCAGGGATCGTACCGTTCCTGACGCCGTCGACGATGCGCTTGATCTCATTGTCCATTCCGGGCTCCATCAGGTCATTGCCGGCGATGACAGCCTTTGCCGTACCGGCTTTGTTGCCCCAGTCGGTCATCACTATGCCGCCAAAGCCCCACTCGTCACGAAGGATGGTGGTGAGGAGGTCGTAGCTTTGCTGGGTATAGGTACCGTTAAGCTTGTTGTACGAAGACATTATGGTCCAGGGGTCGGACTCCTTCACCATGATCTCGAAGCCCTTGAGCGTCATTTCGCGAAGAGCCCTGGGGTTGATCCTGGAGTCGTTCTCCATGCGGTTGGTCTCCTGGTCGTTGGCCGCATAGTGCTTGGAGCTGACGCCTACTCCGTTGCTCTGGATGCCGCGGACATAGGCCGCCGCCATCTTGCCGGTCAGAAGCGGATCCTCCGAGAAATACTCGAAGTTGCGGCCGCAGAGAGGGTTGCGGTGTAGGTCGAGACCCGGTGCAAGAAGTACATCTGCCCCGTACTCCTTGACTTCCTCGCCCATAGCGGTAGTGAGCTCTTCCACCAAAGGTGTATTCCAAGTAGAGGCCAGGACCGTACCTACCGGGAATCCGGTGGCATAAAAGGTCTGGTCAGTGCCGGGGCGCGTCGGATTGATGCGGATGCCGGCAGGACCGTCTGCGAGGACGGTCTGGGGGATGCCGAGGCGCGGGATGGCACGGGTCGTGCCGGCGGCGCCGGAGACGAGCGTCTCGTTAGACGCCGTCATCGCGCCGGCGACCATGCTGCCCCAGCCGGAGCCTACCAGCAGCGTGGCCTTCTCCTCAAGGGTCATGGCCTTAAGGACCTCGTCGATGTTGTTCTTCTGTAGTTTCGGCTGGGCAAAGACTGCGGTTGCGCACAGCGCCAGTCCAAGGGCGATAAAGAGTTTCTTCATTGTGGTCTTAGTGTTATAATAAGTGACGCAATTTACTGCATTTTATCCGTTTTTCCAAAGTCATCAAGTGCCTACCTTGCAGAAAGAGAGGGCTGCCGTTCATGCTGTTTTTGCAACCCGGTTGCAAAAACAATTCGTTATTATTGTCGAAACGAAATCTTATCCCCATGTCCCGCAAGGTTACTATCATTGCCATCGTCCTGTCGGTCCTGATCGGCACAAGCATGCATTTCGTGCATCACGTGCCCTTTTTCAACCATTTTCTGGGCTATATATTCCCTGTCAAGGAGAGCGTGATGGCACACATGAAGATGGTCTTTTATCCGATGCTGCTGCTGAGCCTTTGTCTCTGCATAGACCATCGGGATATCAAGGAATTCGGCGCTCCCATCCTGGCAGGCCTGGCGATGATGCCGCTCATCGTCCTCGTTTTCTTTTCCTATTGGGTATTCGTGCGTCACGAACTGATGGCCGTAGACGCCGTCATCTATGTCGCCGCAATGTTCGGAGCCGTCCTCCTTGCCCGGAAATGGCGCAACAGCCCCTTCGTGCGCGAGAAATGGCTGTTTTGGATTGTTCTTGCCGTCGTGATCATCGTGCTGACCGGCTTCCTGACTTACCACGCGCCGGACTGGCTCGTATTTGCGGACCTGGGTTAACTATCTGGAATCCCAAGCAGAAATACGTCGTCTCCCTATAGAGCTTTTTGGCGAAATGACGAAAAACGGTTAATTTTGGGAGGGAATGGAGACGGACTCCATTTCGAAAGATAACGACTTATGACTCTAAAGGATTTCCTCAACTCCGGCGATAAGTTCGCGGCGGGTAGCGGGGCCAGGCTCATTGAGATTGCCCCTGGTTCTGCTGTTGCCGTACTGGAAGTGACATCGGCACACCTCAACGCCGGAGGCGTGTGCCAGGGCGGAGCGATCTTCACCCTCGCCGACCTGGTGTTTGCTGCTGTGGTCAATCAGTGCGAAAACCTCACTTTCGCGATCAATTCGACCATCTATTACCATGTGTCGGCGCGGGAGGGTGACACGCTCCGGGCGGAAGGACATTTCTCATGTGCCCATCATCGCATCCCGTCCGTTGAGGTTGAGGTCACGAACCAGGACGGTGTCCGCATCGCCACCTTCACCGGTCAGGCCTATACCGGCCGCAATCCCATCTCATTCGATGCTCTCCAATAGGGCAGAGGGCCTTGAGGATAACAGGTGCAAAGCAATGAATAAAGAATACATCATCCGCAACGAGCGGAAATCTGAATACAGTCAAGTAGAAAACCTTACTAGGGAAGCTTTCTGGAATGTCTACCGTCCCGGATGTTTGGAGCATTATGTCCTGCACTGCCTTCGGGAGGACCCGGCGTTCATCCCGGAATTGGACTTTGTCATGGAGGCCGATGGAAAGTTGATCGGTCAATGCATATTTATGCACGCCTCCATCAAGGCCGATGACGGTAGGTCCGTCCCGATTGTCACTATGGGTCCGATAGGGATCCTTCCAGAATACCAGCGCCAGGGATATGGCAAGGCGCTGCTGGACTATAGCCTCGACAGGGCTGCGGAAATGGGGTTCGGTGCAATCTGCTTCGAAGGAAACATCGGGTTCTACGGCAAAAGCGGCTTCAACTACGCGTCTGAGTTCGGCATACGATATCACGGATTGCAGGAAGGAGAAGATGCTTCCTTCTTCCTATGCAAAGAATTGATACCAGGCTACTTGACTGGCATCTCCGGAGAATACGCCACTCCTGGAGGCTATTTCGTCGATGAGCAGGAATGCGAAGAATTCGACCGATCCTTCCCTCCCAAAGAAAAGCTGAAACTGCCGGGACAGCTCTGGTAGAGCCGTGCCGGCATAAGCCCTGATTCTTATTCCCAGCAGAAATTCTCTTTCCCGGCGGCGATCTCGAAGTGGTACTTGACGATACCCAGGTCAAGCTGCGTATAACCGGCCAAGGACTTCAGGGGTTTAGCCTCCACCTTGTTCCCGTCCCGCAGGATGAATATGAATTTCTGCTGGTTAATGGCAGTAGGGGCCAGCAGTGCGGCTTCCAGACCGTTCATGAACCAGCTGGGCGGGACGCCATCACATTCGTAGAACTTATCGGCCGGTTTCATGGGGTGCTGAACGCCTTGCGTCGCCCCATAGCCCAGCGCTATCACACAATGGACCACTTCTCCTTCTTCCAGGGTGAATGTTCCGGGAATCTTCTTGTATGTAAGGCCAACCCAGCAGCTGTTCAGGCCAAGTGTCTGAGCAAGAAGTACAATGCGTTCTCCATAGTAGCCGATCATTTCTTCCGCTTCCTTCTTTCCGGCCATTACGAGATAGTTCCTCACACCGGAAAACGCTCCATACTTGAACATCCCGGTGGAGAAGGCCTTCGGTTCATCTACGACCAACTGGATATGGATGCCGGCTTCGGCATTGCACTTTTGAATCTCCTCGCGAAGCAGGTTGAGTTTATTCTCTTCAATAGGTTGCCCGGTATACTTCCGTACGGAATGCCGGGCTTTGATGGCTTCTAATTCAGTCATAATGATGTTTGTATTTTCATTTTACTGTTTTGCTTCGCAGTCCTTCATGGCGTCAAGGGTTTTCTGCAGCACCTCGTCAAGCGGCCAGCCCAGCATCTCGGCTCCCTGCTCGATCACCTCGCGCGAGCAGCCGGCGGCAAAAGCCTTGACCTTATACTTCTTCTTGAGTGACTTCAGTTCCATGTCCTGGACGCTCTTTGACGGGCGCATCAGCGCTGCAGCCCCTATCAGCCCCGTGAGTTCGTCGGTAGCGAAGAGCACTTTCTCCATCAAGTGTTCAGGCTTCACGTCCACGTGCATCCCGTAGGCGTGGCTGCAGATGGCATGGATCATTTCTTCGCCCACGCCGCCTTCGCGCAGCAGCTCGGGCGCCTTGATGCAATGCTCTTCCGGGTACATCTCAAAGTCGATGTCGTGCAGCAGTCCCACGATACCCCAGAAATCCTCATCTTCAGCAAAGCCCAACCGCTTCGCGTACCAGCGCATCACCCCTTCCACGGTCAGTGCATGATGTATGTGGAACGAGTCCTTGTTGTATTTCTTCAGCAGCTCCAGCGCCGCCTCCCGTGTGATGTGCTTTTCCATAATCCGTTTTTTTGTCTTCACAAAACAGTCTTCGGTGTGAAGATATAAAAATATCTGCTTGACTCCAAAAGAGAGATGCAGCACAGCTAGAGGACAAATCGTTGAGAACAAGGGTGTGGCCCTGTAGACGTCATCTCCGTCCGAAACGATTTGCGGAGAAATGGTGTGTCTTCACAGATTCGCGTGCATCATCGAAACTGAATCCTTACAGCTGTTTTTTCAGCGAACGCTCAGCAAGGCGCATGACCAGACCAACGCCCCCATGTGTGTTCATTGCTGGCATCAATCGGGCACAAAACAATACTATCGGATATATACGCATCCGCCTTCGTTCCTGTGTATTTCAGCAGTTGCAAAGAATCCGGCCTTGGCACCGATCCACTTGCCTGCAGCGGCCTTGAACGGCTCTCCCAGGGTCTTAAACTGACCTTCAGCATCCTCGTACAGGAATTCGGCCATCACAACAGGAGGCCAGTTCTTGCCTTCTTCGTGCACACGTATTCTCAAATTGACTTTCTTCGAGTCGAGTTTAACGCTTTCAGCGATGGTCTCTTTACCTCCTCTTTCGGCAAAAAGGCAGATTCTTCTTTGGAGATAGACGTCCGTGCCATCATAATATAGTTCTATGGTGCAGTACTGCGCACCCATCACGATCATGCCGGCCCTGTCTCCTTTGTAGGATGGCTGGAATTCAAGACTGGCGTTGAGTTCCATGCTCGGGCCTACTAACTTTTCCAACAGCATCTGTGGGCAGTCCCAGAGGTTTCTGAAACCGTCTGCCTGCTTCCTGCAGTTAAGCCTCAATGCCTTCTCAGCCGGACTGGTCATATACCAGGAGTATTCAGGAGCACTTGCCCACTGCCAGTTCAGGGGAATTGAGGTCCCCTCGAATGATGTAGAGGTCTCTTCTGCCCCGACCCCTCCGAGCAGCCTTGCCGGGAATGCGGCCGGAGCCTTTCCTTCAAGTACCGGTTCACCAATGCCGTCACTGTCATTGTCAACCCCTATGATGCACCAGCCTTCCTTGTCCCACTTGAGCGGCTGAAGGTGGACTACTCTTCCCCAGGCATATCTGTCTTCGAAATGAATGAACCAGTCGTCCCCCTTTGCATCCTGGACCCAGGCGCCCTGGTGAGGGCCGTGGGTGGCGTTCCCTCCGGCCTCAAGTACACGTCTCCATTCGTACGGACCGTATGGCGATTTGGAACGCAGGACAAGCTGCCATCCGTCCTGCACGCCTCCGGCAGGAGCGAAAATATAATAGTATCCGTCTTTCTTGTAGAATTTCGGCCCTTCGACAGTGGGGTTGCGGGTGGCTCTGCCGTCGAAAATCATCGATTCGGCGCTTATGCACTCAGTGGCGTCTGAATTGAGCTCGACTAAACTCAGTACGCTGTTGAAACCAGCCCGGCTGCCGGCCCATCCGTGAACGAGATAGACCCGCCCGTCTTCGTCGAATAGGGGACAGGTGTCAATGTAACCCTTTCCTTCCTTGACAAGCACGGTCTCGCTCCATTTTCCTTGTGGGGTTTGGGTGTGAACCTGATATATGCCCCTGTCGGGGTCTCCCCAGAATATGAAGAACTCCTTTGTCGACTCGCGATATCGGATAGAAGGGGCGAAGACGCCGTCACCGTGCGGAACCAAACCGGGGCTTGCTTTCGCGCCGGGACCGTCGGCGAGGTCACGGGCATAGGTGGATACACCTTCAGGAAGAGCCGCTCCGACGATCTCCCAGTTAAGAAGGTCAGTCGAATGGAGAATCTGAAGACCAGGGGCACAGCCGAAAGAAGAAGCGGTCATCCAGTATTCTCCGTTGACACATATTGCATCAGGATCGGAATAATCAGAATTGATGATAGGATTCTTGAACCCCGGGGCGGCTGCAAGAGTCAGCGCTAGAATGAGAGAGAGTGTTGTATGCATGTTTATATTTTAAGGACGGATACATTTTAATGGGCGGCTACAAGCCTTCTGGCAGCAATCAGTATGTCCCTGGTATCGAAGTCTTGTCGGATGGCTATTATTTGGTGAATGAATTATCGGCGTGAGGTCTATCGCCCCTGGGCTGTTACAGTAGATGGATAGAGCACAACCCTCACCGCTCCTACGCCATTTATACCAACCCTGTTCTCATCGCCGTTGAGCCTTCTTCCCGGTACCCACTTGCCATCCACAAAGGTTCCTTCCTCAATCGCGTCGGTAAGGATCCTTGCTTGGGTGCCAGCATTCTTCGAGGCGAACGAGAATGACACATTGATTCCAACGATATAGAACTCATCCGGCGAAGTCTGTAAGATGAGGGCGCCGGACTGGGCCTGCTGTTGTGAGGCGGCAGCCAGTTGTGCGTTCTCCCTGGCCATCTGGGCCGCGCCCTGGCCATAGTTGAAGGCGCGCTGGTTCCTTACGGAAGAGCGTGCGGTGAGGATATAGTCTCCCATTTCGACGGAAGGGCTTGCATTCTCCTCCGTCACCCTCAGGCCGCGAAGCTTGTCGGAACCGTAGTTCTGGATGATCATCTGGTCCATTCCGGACAGGATTGCGTAGCACTTGCCAAGATTCTCAAAGTCGGCAGAGTAATTACCGGTTGCATTCTGCGCACCGTCAAACCCAAACGGTGCAAACCCAAGAGCGTCATATTCACCATAGGCATAAAGGGCTTTGGAAACATCCACCCTGCATTCGGGGATGAATATCGGGTTGTTACTCAGGGCGAACTGGCTGAGCACCCATTCAAATTCGCTTATGTAAATGTCAGGCGCCGTGAAATCCACCGCAGGTGCGGCGGCTCTCCAGACGTCGATCACCTCCGGAAGAGGGCTTCCTGAAGGGAACTGTCCGGGATTTATCATACCCGGCTGGCGGAGCCAGTTGTTGACATACATCGGAATGTCGTGAACGGCCTTGCCTGCTGCCGTGATTTCGTTTACATATTTGGCATAGTGATAGGCCTGGAAGATTTCCTCCGTGTAGTAGGGATAGTCGGTGAGAAGGTCGTCGGCCTTAGTGTGGCTCTTGCCAAATACTTCTTCCCAGGTTCCGGACATCTTATAACCATTCTCGCTCCAGACCTTTTCAAGTTCAGGGAAGAGCTGCCCTTTATGGCTTGAGAGATACTGCATCAGGTCAGAGGGGACCTGCCCCTCCCAGGCCTTCTGGGCGGCAGGGGAGAAGTCCCTGACGGAACCGAGTATTCCCATCTCGTTTTCCACCTGCATCATTATCACGGTATAGTCTTTATCCACTTCCTTGATATGCTGCATCAGTGCCTGATAGGCGTTCTTGTCCGCATTCAGGGATTCCCGGCCAAAGGCGGACAGCACGTTGAGGACCCCGCCGTCCTGAGTCTGAACCAAGGGATAATTGACCGGATCACGCTTTATATAGCTGGGGGCATAGGTGGAGTTTCCGTTCTTCCAACTGGCGAACCATATCATCACCACCTTGAGACCGTTCTCGCGTGCGTTGCGTATCACATGGTCAACGGATGTAAAATCGTAATGGCCTTTCTCATCCTCGATCACATCCCATGAGCAGGAAGCTATCACCGTGTTGAAACAGCCGTGTTTCATCTGCTCCCACACACCGATGCTTTCCATATAGCTTTCTGATGTGCTTGTAGAGTTGTGCAGCTCTCCTGTCAACATCAGGAAGGGTTTGCCGTCAACCTCAAAATGCGTAATCCCGTCCTTTTGGACAAGGGCAGGCTTTACAGGTGTATCTCTAACCTCCTGAGAGCAGCCAAGGATCATTAAAAAGCAAGTCGCCAGTCCGACGGCCGCAAGTGAAAATAAACCAGCCTTCATATTCGTGTCATTTAATAATTATGTGCCAGAACTATTGTTAATACGCTACTTTATGAAATAGCGCGGAACTGAGCGTTTGTAGTCCAGGTATTCGTCACCGAAATCGGCTTCCAGACGCTTCTCTTCGGCTCTGACCTGGAGCGTGAGAAGAATAATCTCGACGGCAAAGACAATCAGCGGCCACCAGCTTTGGAGCCATACAAGGACACCGATATCGTATATATAGATTCCAAGCAGCATAGGATTGCGGGAAATACCATACGGCCCATCCTTCATCAAATGTTTGGTCCTTGGTGCAACTTCATGATTATAAGCGTCAAAGGGGTTTCCTTCGCCGACCTTTTTCATATGAACGATAGACCAAATGCTGAGTGCCAGGCCCGGAATAATCAGAATGAGTGCGACTATTACCCATGGCAGCGACGGGGCCCAGGGGAACGGCCTTCCGGATACCCACCACATCAGTGCCGGTATCCCGGCCACGAAAACCAGGAATCCAAGAATGTATCCTACGGCGTTTCTCATAATCCGTTTACTTCTTTTGCCTCTATAAAACGATCTTCGGTGTGAAGATATAAAAATATCTGCTTGACTCCAAAAGAGAGATACAACTCAGTATCCCCCGGCGCCCGCCGCGCTGAGAGGGCAAATCGTTGAGAACAAGGGTATGGCCCTGAGTGACCTGTGGAGCCATATTATGTCCGAGACCCGACGAAATTCCCGAGTTCGGGGACAGCAATACCGCTCACAGCCCCGTCTAGACGTCATCTACGTCCGTAGCGATTTGCGGAGAAAAGGCAGAAGATCGAGCGCATCATCGAAAAGGCCGCAGGCGATGAGCCACAGCGGCGGGGGATAATGTGTTTCGCCGAAAAATGAGTAAATTTGAGGCATGGAATACCTGTCAAAGCAACGATATGACGAGATTGCGGCCGAGTTGAAGCATCTTATCAACGAGGTTTACCCCAAAGTGAAGGACGACCTCGCGGAGGCCCGCGCCCAGGGGGACTTGAGCGAGAATGCTGGATACCGCGAAGCAAGGCGTATCCAAGCGAAGACCATCAGCCGTATCCGTTTCCTGCAGAAGGTCCTGGAGCATTCTCGCGTTATCGACCCCGGCGCCCTCCCGAAAGACAGGGTTTCCCTTCTGAGCCGGGTCGAATTCACCAACCTCTCGACAAATGCCCGCATGACATTCGAGATAGTCAGCCCCCACGAGATGGACCTCGAGGCCGGCAAGATTTCGCTGAAATCGCCGATCGGCGCCGCCCTGATGGGCAAGAAAGTCGGCGAAATCGCCGAGGCGCAGGTCCCTTCCGGGATCCTGCGCCTCAGAATCGAAAGCATCACGCTCGACTGAGTGTGATGCTGTCCTTACAGCTGTTTTTTCAGCGAACGCTCAGCAAGGCGCATGGCCAGAACTGCCATGGGGATGGTCAGGACCAGTACTACGACCAGCACCGGGATGTTGTTGATAACGGGAATCATCAGCTGGTCGTATCCGGTACGCATCTCTTCCACTGCAGCCGCAAGCGACCCTTCCGTATCGGTCCACCAGTGGGCGGTGTAGGCGAAGAAGGAGAAAGCAAAGGGAATGAAACTCCAGCGAATGCCTTTCAGCGTGTCATACTTGCAGAAGTACCTGATGATTTCGGCGAGAGCCGTCAGGATGGCGAAGCCGATGGCGAGCGTCGTGTCCGCCTCGCCGGCAATCAACAGCATGACGAAGACGAATCCGTTCAGGATCGTCGCAGCTCCGAAGCCTCGGATTGTCGTGCAAGTCAAAAGATAGATAAAAGCGGTCAGTAGGGGCAGGACCGCCCCGACATACGCATAGCACGCCGGATGAATGAGTCCGGTGCATGAGCCCAGAATGTATGTGAGAAGGTAGGTTATCGCCAGCAGGATGATCTTGAAAAGGGGTTTCATGTGTACTTTCGTTTGCAGGGTTTAACTGAGTCAATTATCACGTCTGCAAAGTTACATAAGCCCCCTCATGCTGGAAATCCCAATTTGTGGCGATTATAGGATATGTTCCGGCTGCTGGATTCGACAGAATGGACAAAATCGTGTATCTTTGTCATAGAACCAGATTTGGACCAACTCCGCTTTGACAAGGACGGAGCTTTCATCGGCTTCGACGACTAGAATCTCCGACCATGCAGTTTCCTGTATGTTGAGTTATTGCAAAGCTTCAAAGCGCTTGAATTTCCACTTGGAATTGTCGGTGTTGAAGTCAAACTTCACGAGCGTTGGGGAAGCGTCACCAATACTTACAAGAGCCAGAGGCTCAGTATGACCGGGAACAGACTTCGGCATGATCCTGAACGTACCGTCAGTCAACTGGTCGATGCGCCATAGCTGTTCAGGAGCACCGGTAAATTCGGGTACAGCCTCAACTTCTGCATCAGCAGTAGCAGCCAATGCGCGTTCAGTTCCAGCAATGACGATCTTGTAGTATGGCCCCCCAAGGTAACCTCCAGCCTCCGGGACAGGGATTATGCTCCACCTCTGGTTAGGACGTGCCAGATAGAATCCGTTCCTGACCTGAATGGTTCCTTCCGGCCATCTTCCGATGACATCTTCAAGCTTCTGAGCTTCAATGGAGATGACAGGTTGATTGGCATCCCCCCTGGACATTCCGCGGGCAGCTCCTTGAGCAGATATGAAATCAGTTGCAAGTTCAAGGGCATACCCGCTTCTTACAGACTCCACCTCATAAGTTCCGGGAACAAAGGCGTCACCTGCTTCAGGCCAGCCGTCTTTCCATATTATAGGTCTGATGCCCAGGACGCTCCTGCCACTCTGATCCATGTCTGCCTCCCAATGGAAAGACATCTTCTCAACGCCTTCTTCTTCAATATAGCGTCCGAAATGTCCTGGTCCGACCAGACGGCCTTCTGTCGTAATGACGAGCTTACCGCCACCCTGTATAATAGTACGGCCGACATTATCGTAGAATGGTCCTTGAGGGCTGCGTGAGCGGCCAACGACGATATTATATGTAGAATTTACGCTGTTACAGCAAGTACCGTGTGTTCCGAGGAGATAATACCACCCGTCACGGTAAATCATGTCTGAAGCCTCCATATTGCGTCCGATATCAATGGCCTCGTTTCCTTCGACGCGACGGCCGGTCACAGGATCGAGCTCAACCTGGCGTATGAAGCCAAAATAGGTTCCATATGTACACCAGAGTCTTCCGTCTGGAGCGAGGAATAGACCGATATCTATAGCGTTGCAGTCCTCGTCGTCAAGTGTAGATGCGACCTCGATGGGCTCAGAATAGGCAAAGTCCGGTGACTCGGGATCGAGAGTCTTGTTCCACATAACCATGATGGAACTTGCATGGCTTCCGCCACTCCCATTACCGCCGGTAGTGCTGTAGCCGACAAGGTAACGGTCTCCCAATTTTATGGCATCAGGGGCCGCACCGCCACCAGGACGTACTGCGCCACTATGCCAAGTCCAGCCATCCTCAGAGATGAGGCCGCCGCTTCCGGTCCCGAAAGTATAATATTTGCCATCACATTTGACGATAGTTGAAGGGTCGTGGATGAATGGCTGTCCTATTTGTGCAAATGCTGCAGTCGCGGTCGCAATTGACAAAACCGCAGCGGTGATAATCTTAGCTTTCATTATTCACAAGATATTGTATAGTTCTTGAACGGCTTTCCGTTTTCATCAAGAATACGTACACAGCATTCACTCATTCCAGTGCCGGTAAGCACCGCACCACGGAGGATGTTCTTTCCCTTCTTGAGGGTGATGCGTTTGGACACATTATTGTCTGCCACCATGTACCTGTCGCCTGGCATGACCAGAACTTCCTCTCCGTTAAGCCACCACATTGAGGACTTGTTTGAGCCGACAGAAAGCCTTACGTTCTCAATATCTTCCTCACAGTTCAGCACAGTAACCTGATTGTACACCACGCAAAAGCGATCCTTGTTCAGACCGGCGGCGAAACGGATAAGCTTGATAAAGAAATGGTCGCTGTCAAGGGGATGCCATACCAATGTAGCTTTCACAGTGTCAGGAGCTGCAGTCTCGATTACTCTTCTGCGGGCCGTGACATCCACAGGCGGCTGATATGCCATCTTTAGCTTGACTTTCTCTCCTTTTTTCGGAAGGTAGCCCTTATCACCAGGCAGGAATTCCTCAGACAAAGTGCGGCGGACGAATCTCTCAGTAAACGAGTTGACTGAAATGTCCGGTTTACTGATAGGATCGAGCATAAGCCAGCGGCGGATGAATCCCTCATCGTCGGGCGCAACGGGGGCTTCGCCTGCAGGCTTGAAATAGCCTTTCAGAGCCTCCGCAATATCCTGTTTAGCAGAAGGCTTCTGTCCCGACACGGGAAGCGTCAAGAGAAACAAGAAAATACTTGCTAAACAAGTACGTAATACACTTTTTTTCATATATCGCATGGGGATTGATAATGGTTAGTTGAGGGTATTCGATTCCTTTGACTAAAATATGTAAAAAAAGTCGCACTTCCAACTTCTGACCAGTCCGTGGGAGGACTTTTTCCCTTAATTCCCACCGGGAAGGCAACTATTTTTCAATCCGCAGGGAGCCATCGTCTTCCCGGACGATGGTATCTCCTTCATTCACAGAGACGAAACCCTCTCCCGTGTCCACGGACAGCATGGAGAAGCCCATGCAGAAGTACGGTGCGAGGACCTTGTCCCCGCAGAGACGCTTGATCTCGTCGTAGTTGGTGCCGGTGAAGGTGATTCGTTGCATAGAGACAAAGATAATGTATTGCCCCGAAATAAAAGCTTTTCCTGCTGCCGTATTAAACCGGGACTTAGTCCTCCGTTGTTTTAAGATCCTTTTTCTTCTTTGTATTGGATTTTGGGAAAGCTTCGCGGAATACGATGCCGAGAAGCCACAGGAGCCCTAGTGCGACTGTGCCGATGAACACCCAGAAGGCGATAATAAACGGCTCGAATAATGTTCCCATAAGGAGTTAAGGTTTTGTATTACAAGATAGTAATTTGTTCTGGATTTGCAAGCGGGCAGGGGCGCACTCCGACTACAAGGCCATGAAGCCCTACATCGACATCGTGGATTCCATCAAGGCGAGCTCGATGACGAAGTTTGATGGATTGATTTGATTCGCAGTTTATTAAGAACAAGTAAAATTTGTTGAAAATAAAATAATTATCACTATATTTGCATAGTTTCAAATAAGATGAAATCGTGCAGAATGAATGAAATTATTGTAAAAACAGTTTCTTATATAGAGCTCTTAACAGGAGAGAAGGTGACCATTAAGCCTCTCGATACTAAGTTAAGGGAGCGGGTCCCAATGTATCTATTGGGGGCTTACGATTTATTCGAAGGAGCGTTATTTGACAAGCGTCTCTGCTTCGCATTGGTTGACAAGGAGGCTGATACCACACCTGCACAGTATTCAAAGAGAGCACAGGCACTATCACTAGCGACAGGTCTTTTGCCTGTTTTCTTAATGGTCAATGTGGCATCTTATAATCTGCAAAGATTAACAAATAAACGCGTAAACTTCATTGTCCCGGGAAAACAATTGTTCCTACCGGCACTCCTTATGGACTTGGGAAAGAATATAGAAGACGTTCCTATGCCAGAGACAATTCCCGCGACGGCTCAATTGGTGATTCTCTATCACTTGGAGGTAGCTGTTCTTAATGGAAAGACCGGCAAGGAAATCGCCGCAATTATTGGTGCGTCTACCGCTAATGTCACTCGCGGCCTTCGTTGGTTGGTGGAAAAGGGACTCGCAGAATTAAGCGGAGGGAAGCCAAAATATCTGCGATTCAAATTTGGTGGCAAAGCATTATGGAACGCCTCCCTTGATTCTTTGAGGAACCCGGTGTTAAGGATCGTTCGTACAGATATGAGCCTCCAGGGTCTCACGTGCGGTCAAAACGCCCTGGCCGAATACGGGATGCTCATTGAGGCTGATCACGAAATGGTAGCGATGGGCCCCAAAGAGTACAGAGCAATCAAGCAGGACACGAATCCACTATATGGAGAGAATGAGATTCAGGTATGGATATACGATCCACAGATTCTTGCAACCAATATGATGGTGGATAAATTGTCATTATATTTGTCAATGCGAGACAGTGATGATGAACGAATACAGAAGGAACTTAAAACAATGATTGAAGAAATACTATGGTTAGAGGATTAGATGTTTTCAAAGAGTTCTTTTCTGGCATGGAAGAGAACTATGTCATCATAGGTGGAACGGCTTGCAACATCCATGAAGAGGAAATGCAGCAGGAGCCTCGTGCAACCAAAGACATTGACCTGGTTTTGATTGTCGAAGCATTGTCAGATGCATTCGTGCAGCGTTTCTGGGAGTTTATCAAAACAGGAGGGTATGAGCAGCGCCAGCGAGGAGAGTCCGATGAAGAAGAGTCGGAGCGGAAACACGAATACTTTCGTTTCATCAAACCCGCAGAAAAGAGTTTCCCGAAACAGATCGAACTGTTTTCCCGGAATCTCGGCCTGATGGACATCCCGGAAGACGCGCATATTACACCCATTCCGGCCGGAGAGGACCTGTCCAGCCTATCTGCAATTCTTATGGACGACGATTATTATGATTTCACCATTCGCTTCAGCGATCTGGTGGGAGGAGTACACTACGCCAATCCCGAAAGTCTGATATGTTTGAAAGCAAAAGCCTTCCTTGATATGACGAAGAGGAATGCGGAGGGTGGAGATGAAGACCAGAATGATATTGACAAACATAAGAAGGATGTATTCCGTATGATTCCCGCCCTCAATGAAGAGACAAGATTCAGTCTCCCGCCGAAGATTGAGAAGGACATGCGTGAATTCTTAAATGTTATTTCGAACGACTTGCCTGGAAAAGAGCTCTTCAAAGCGATGAGACTTCCACGTTTGAACGCGGAGATGCTGGTGGAGAAGGCGAGGAAGATCTTTCTGGGAACGGAGCAGGCGCCCGAATAGTGTTTGCAATAAGAAATGACCATTCAATTTGCATCTGACCTCCATCTTGAGTTTGCCGAAAACTGGCGATATCTCAAGCAGCACCCGCTTGAAAAAGTGGGAGATGTCCTTGTACTGGCCGGAGACATCGGTTATTTGGGTGACGATAATTATGCCAAGCATCCGTTTTGGGAGTTGGTGGCTGACCAGTTTGAGCAAGTGCTTGTTGTTCCTGGCAACCACGAGTTTTATAAATACTATGATATCTCGTCGCTCCAGGAAGGGGAACTCGTGCAGATTCGTTCCAACGTGAAAGTCTATTACAACGCGATCGTGAATATGGGTGACGTTGACATGATTTTCTCAACATTGTGGGCTCACATCCCCCTGCAGGATGCTTTTGCAACCGAGTCTGGAGTGACGGATTTCCATAGGATCATGTTCGAAGGAGAAACGTTAACCTTTGAGCAGTTCAATAAGGAGCATGAACGATGCGTGGATTTCTTGCGTCGAGCGTGCAAGTCTTCCTCCGCATCTAAGAGGGTAATCGTAACACATCATGTCCCTTCGTTTCAGTTGTCATCCCCGGATTTCAAAGGAAGCCGTATCAACGGTGCCTTTGTTTCAAATGAAGATGACTTTATTGAGACCTGTGGGGCTGACTATTGGATTTACGGACATTCCCACCGGAACATCGACAAACTGATTGGGGAGACAAAATGTGTCTCTAATCAGCTAGGATACGTATTTGCCCGGGAGCATCAATCGTTTGATAGCGGGAAGATAATCGACATATAAAGGTGGTAGGTCACCACCTTTTATTAGGACTGTAATAACCTTTCCCTCGAGATTATTTGAGGCATTTTTCGCAAAATCCTCAAAATGTTGGTTGTGACGTTGCGCGAATAGCTTAAAGAATAATTCCCTTAAAGTCTGCAAGGAAATCTGCTGGCCGATATGCTGAAGATGGAGCGCGGACAGAAGAAATCCGAAACCGGCCTTGAGCACCTGGAGCGGGAGGAGTTCGTCCTTAAGAAACTGAAGGACGAGCAGAAGGCAGTAAAGGAAAAGACGGAAGCGCTGGAGTCGGAGATCAAGGGGCTCGATTTCGACGAGGAAGAGCTAAGTGTTCCCGAATTGGAGACGGACGGGATACTCAAAAAGGCTAAGGAAGACATACAAAAGGAACTCTCAACTCCCGTTCCTGTTGTGGGAAGGGAGAAATGGAGAGAGGAACGGCTTGAGGCGGTAAAGTCTATCCTGGCGCAGATGGAAAACGATCTTATCTCGGCGAAGGGGAGCCAGAAAAGGAAGATTTTGAGTTATGGCAAAGCGCTCTACAAGCAGACCAAAAGGGAAATCTATAAAACCAGTGAAGAAAACAAGCAACTCAAAGGGGTAAACCAGAGGTTAACCCAAGAGAACGACAATCTGAAGGGAAAACTTGCGTCTGTGGATGAGAATGCCGTCCGGAAACTCCGAACAGACCTCGCTGCGGCAAACCAGCGCGCCGAAAACGCAGACCTTGCGGTTGCCCAAGAAAAGGAGAGGACCAATCAGGAATGGCGGAGGGCCGAGCAAGAGCGCAAAAGGGCCGACAACGCCGAAGACCAGGTCCGCGAGATACTCTCTGTTCCCGAAATAAAGCAGTTTTTGGAGATGATTCTTCGTCAGAAGGCCTTCCTGGAGGAGATGAATCGAAGGAATGCTAAAGCCGTGAAAGCCCTTTATGACTTCGCCCTGAATCGTGACCTTATCTTCTCCAAAGAGGCAGAGATCAGTATCGGCAATGGTATTATCGCAGAGGCGATTTTGAAAGGCTTAGATCCGACAGATGAGGGCCAGCGGAAGAAGGCGGCTAAAAGCCTGCTTGGCAAGGTCAACTGGAAAGGAACGTATCAATCCAGCTGTGATCTGGCTGAGACCCGTACCGAACAGTTCTGTGAAGAGATAACCGTCCCGAAGGAGATTGTGGCAACGTTATTGCTCGCTGCCGGGGGAAAAGGTGGTACCAGCGTCGGGGGTGGCGGAGGTGGCTCCAACGATGATCTCACCAACTGGGACGGGACGAAGAAGAAAGATAGAGGGAGAAGAAGGTAAAGGTTTAATACGGATAATTGGTTGTGATAATGATACGAAAAACGAACGTGAGCCCAAGTTCATCCAGCAAACAGTGGATTATTTGGGCGCGGAATGTTTCAGCATTCTGCTGAAGATTTGATGAATTGAAATCGTCAGCAACTTGTCGACGATTTCGTTTCTATACCCTAAGGGAATTCGTTGAAATTGACGATTATATGCACTTCTGTCAAGTAAATCCGGCATTTTTTACTACTTTTGTTTTTATGTTCGGATAATAGTGTTATTATCTGAACTTGGTAAAGCAGACAAAAACAATTTTTACATACGTTTTATGCCCGGTTTGACGCAATTGTCCGAGGAGGACATTAAGCTACGGTATATCACTCCTTCCCTTTTTGACAAAGGCTGGAAGGTTGATGATATTACCATGGAAACCAAAGTTAAGCTTACTGACGGAAAGATTAACTTGAGGGGGAATTTAGTATCACGTGGAAAAGCAAAATATGCTGACTATGTGCTGTACTTTAATCGGGCGACTCCAATAGCCATTATTGAAGCAAAAGATGCCAATCATACGGTGTCTTTCGGGATGCAGCAGGCAAAAGAATATGCCAAAATGATGGATGTTCCTTTCGCATTCAGTTCAAATGGCTTAGGATACCAGGAGTATGATTTTCTTACGGGGAAAGAACGCTCATTCCCGATGGATGAATTCCCCACAAAAGAAGAATTGTATGACCGTTTCTTGTCTGAGAGCAATGCGGGTAATGGTTTTTCAGAGAAAGAAAAAGCTATAATGAATCAGCCATTCTGCACAGGCAAGGATATTTTCCCGCCTCGTTATTACCAACGGAATGCAATCAATCGAACGGTCAATGCCATTGCTCAAGGCCAGAATCGGTTGCTGCTCGTAATGGCCACCGGAACTGGTAAGACTTATACGGCATTTCAGATTGTCTGGCGACTTTTGAAGGCCGGGGTCGTTAAGAAAGTCCTTTATCTAGCCGACCGGAATGTTCTTGTTGACCAATCAATACAACAAGATTTCAAGCCCCTCGAGAAAACAATCCACAAAGTCAATTACCAGCAAGATTTAGGAACTGGAATAACGGCCTATGAGGTTTACTTCTCTCTTTACCAGCAACTTATTGGGAAAGAGGGGAAGCAGAATTATAAAGAGCTTTTCAAACCGGAATTTTTTGACATGGTTATTGTCGATGAGTGTCATCGAGGCAGTGCAAAGGATGACAGTAACTGGAGAGAGATTCTGGAATATTTCGATGGTGCCATTCAATTGGGTATGACCGCTACTCCAAAGGAGACAAAATATCAGTCGAGCATTAATTACTTCGGAGAGCCTGTTTATACATATAGCCTTAAAGAAGGCATTGAAGATGGATTCCTTGCTCCTTTCAAAGTTGTCAATATAACGACGAACATTGGGGATGAGTGGAGACCCGTTAAGGGGCAAAGAGATATCTATGGTAATCTTATTGAGGATAGGATATACAACAATACCGATTATGATTACAACATCGTAATCGAAGACCGGATACGAGAGGTAGCCCACGAGATAACAACCTATCTCAAGCATACAGACCGTATGGCAAAGACAATCGTTTTCTGCGCAGACGAAGACCACGCAGAAAGAATGCGTGCCGCTCTCGTAAATGAGAACTCGGATATGTGTAAGGTTAATCCGGATTACGTGGTTAGAATCACCGGAAGCGATGATTACGGTCAGTCTAAGCTGGACTACTTTATCTCCGTCGCCTCAAAATACCCGGTCATAGCAACAACAAGCAAATTGTTATCCACGGGGGTGGACTGCAAAATGGTGAAGTTAATCGTGCTTGACCAGCGGATCAACTCGATGACCGACTTCAAGCAAATCATTGGCCGTGGAACGAGAATCCGAGAGAAGGAAGGCAAGACGCACTTCGTTATCATGGATTTCCGTAACGTAACGAGGTTATTTGCAGACCCGGATTGGGATGGCCCGGTTGAAGTCGACCCTAATTACCCTCCCAAACCGCACCCGATACCTCCTGCCGAGCCCTGCCCGGTATGTGGAAAAATCCCTTGTGAGTGTCCTTGCCCTGTATGTGGGAAATATCCATGCGAGTGTGAAAAGGAGCCGAAGACACCAAAGCCGATTGTAGATAAAAACGGTTGCACGGTGAAGGTGATTAATAAGATTGTGTCCGTATATGATGCAAACGGAAAGCTCCTTCGAACCGAAAGCATAACCGATTATACTAAAAAGAATATCAACGACAGATATGCCAATCTGGATGACTTCATCAGACGATGGAATGCAGCCGAGAAGAAGGCAGAAATCACAGATTTGCTGAAAGAAAGTGGCATTGACCTTCAAGCTCTTAAGCGTGATAGGAATATGGAAGATGTTGATGATTTTGACTTCATCTGCCACATTGCATATGGTAAAAAACCTTTGACCCGGAGAGAACGTGCGGAAAATGTCAAGAAGCGGGACATTTTTAATAAGTATGGAGCTGAAGCCAGAAAAGTGCTTGAAGCACTACTTGATAAATATGCCAATGATGGAATCAGCCAGTTGGAGAGTGTTATTGTCCTTCGCCTTGACCCGTTCCGGCAGATGGGCTCGCCAGCAAGCATAGCAAGGTTTTTTGGTGGAAATCAACAATACTACTCCGCAATCAACGAACTTAAACAATCAATCTATAGCGTAGCATCATAAAATGGCAATTGCTAATTTCGTAAAAAGCATACGCAACATCATGCGTAACGATGCCGGCATCAATGGCGATGCCCAGCGTATTGAACAAATCGCATGGATGTTGTTCCTTAAGGTTTATGACGAAAAAGAGAACGACTGGGAATTCAACGAAGAAAACTATCAGTCATTTATACCGGAAAATTGCCGTTGGCGCAATTGGGCCAAAGATAAAGGAGATGGAGAAGCTCTGACTGCCGATAAGCTTCTGCGGTTTGTCAATGACACCTTATTCCCTACATTGAAAGGATTGGAAGTGACTCCGGAGACACCTATGCGCAGCGTAATTGTCCGCACAACCTTCGATGATGCAAATCAATATATGAAGGATGGCGTACTTCTCCGGCAAGTTATCAATGTCATTGACCAGCTTGACCTTGGTAATTATGAGGAAAGTCATGCCTTTGGCGAGATTTACGAATCGATATTGAAAGAAATGCAATCGGCTGGGTCTGCTGGCGAGTTTTATACTCCCCGTGCTTTGACCGATTTTATGGCCGAGACAATTCATCCCAACGTGGGAGAGCGGATGGCGGATTTCGCTTGTGGCACGGGTGGCTTCATAACAAGCTGGCTTAAGGCCCTTGACAAAAAAGTCAAGACTGCCGAGGACAGAGAGCTGTACACGAATTCCATCTTTGGAATAGAGAAGAAGCAATTCCCGTATATGCTCTGCGTAACCAACATGCTATTGCATGATATTGATTCTCCGCAGGTCAATCACGATAACTCGTTGACTAAAGATGTTTTGAACTATACCGATGCGGACAAGTTCAATGTCATTCTTATGAATCCTCCATACGGAGGCAGTGAGAAGAATGATATTAAACAGCATTTCCCTTCGGACTTGAGTTCAAGCGAGACTGCCGACCTTTTTATGGTGCTAATCATGTACCGTTTGGCAGAGAATGGTCGTGCCGCAGTAATTCTTCCAGATGGTTTCCTATTTGGCGCGGATAACAAGCAGGTCGCTATCAAGAAGAAACTTCTCAAAGAATTTAATCTTCACACTATTATCCGCTTGCCGGGAAGTATTTTTGCGCCATACACCTCCATTGCTACAAACATCTTGTTCTTCGACAACAAAAGAGCCGAGGGAGCTTCGGAGCAGTATGCCACCAAGGAAACCTGGTTCTACCGTCTGGATATGCCGGAGGGTTACAAGCATTTCTCCAAGACCAAACCGATGAAGCTGGAGCACTGCAAGCCCATCGAGGACTGGTGGAACGACAGGAAAGAAATCATCGTTGAGGAAGGCAATGAGAAGTCCCGCAAGTTCACGGCAGAGGAACTGATTGCCCTAGACTGCAACTTCGACCAGTGCAAGTTCCCGAAGGATGATGAAGAAGTCCTGCCGCCTGCAGAACTGCTTGCAGACTACTTCAAGAAACGCAAGGCCCTGGACCACGAGATAGACCGTACACTGGCCGAAATCCAGAAAATCCTTGGAATCGAAATCAAGATTGACGAATAGGCCATGAACGGAAAGCAGTTAAAGAACAGCATCCTTCAGTGGGCCATCCAAGGGAAACTTGTGCCCCAGGACCCTAACGACGAACCGGCATCCGTCCTGCTGGAGCGCATCCGTGCAGAAAAAGCACGCCTGGTAAAAGAGGGAAAAATCAAGAAAGACAAGAACGAATCTATCATCTTCCGCGGTGAGGACAATTCTCATTATGAGAAGTTTGCTGACGGAAGGATTGCCTGTATCGATGACGAAATCCCGTTTGAGGTGCCTTCTGGATGGGAATGGGCAAGATTAAAGAATCTTGTTTATAATCATGGACAAACCATTCCAAAGCACCCTTTTTCATATATTGATATTGGGTCAATTAACAATACAGATCTACGCCTGAATGAAAGAGAAAACATTATTCAAGCGAAAGATGCTCCATCGCGAGCACGAAGAATAGTTGAATTTGGAGACATCCTTTATTCGACTGTTAGGCCTTATTTGCACAATATGTGTATTGTTGACAGAGTATTCTCTGCAAAGCCGATAGCAAGTACAGGCTTAGCGGTTATGGCATGTTATCCAGGCTTAATTAATCAATTCCTATTTCTCTATCTCCAATCTCATCAATTTGACCAATATGCAAATGATGGGGATAACTCAAAAGGTGTCGCTTATCCGGCTATCAATGATGATAAACTCTATAAAGCTCTTATTCCCGTTCCTCCAGCGAATGAACAAAGTAAAATAGTAGAGATTATCTCAACCCTTCAACCATTATTACGCCATTACAGTTTATCCCAAAGTAAGATTGACGAACTGAATAGAAGTATAAAGCCCCTGCTTCAAAAGTCTTTTCTTCAAGAGGCAATTCAAGGGAAACTCGTGCCTCAGAATTCAAACGAAGAAGCGGCAACTGTTTTGTTAGAGCGCATCAGGGCAGAGAGTAAAAAACTCCTCAAAGAAGGAAAGTTAAAGAAAAAAGACATTGTCGATTCTGTTATCTATAAAGGCGAGGATAACAAGTACTATGAGAAAATAGACGGTAAAACGCTGGATATCAGTGAGGAAATTCCGTTTGATCTGCCTGAATCATGGTGTTGGTGCCGTTTTGCCAGTATCGTTCATTATCGAATAGGAAAAACACCGGCAAGAGGAGAAACTGCATACTGGGAGCCTGGAACAATTCCATGGGTTTCAATCTCAGACATGAAAGATTATGGCACAGTGGCTCACACGAAAGAATCCGTATCCCCAAAAGCAGCTACTTTGCTTGGCCAGAAATCGCCCCGGGGCACTCTCCTTATGAGTTTTAAACTGACTGTTGGAAGGACGGCGGTTCTTGATATTGACGCATATCATAACGAGGCCATTATCTCAATTTGGCCATTTTGGGATTCATCCTCTTTACAACCTTACTTGTTCTATACGCTCCCAGTTCTCGCGAATCTGGGAGACTCTAAGGATGCAATTAAAGGGAAAACATTGAACACAAGCAGCATCAATAATCTCTTGATTCCTTTGCCGCCATCTGCGGAGCAAATGAGAATCGTCAATAGAATCAAGGAGCTTTATAGGCACCTTTAATCCTGGAGATTCTTGTAGATACTCTGGATTCTATCTACAATACGGCGTTGCTCTTCTAATGGTGGTATCGGAATTAGTGTACTTAGAATGGTATCCCTTGATATACCAGGAATAATGCTATGTGCTGCTTTTTCCAACTTGGGCATACTATACTCAAGATATTTCCCGATATAATCGATAGATATCCAATCCGAGTGGATAGACATAATCTGACGTGCGATATGGATATCTCCTATCGTATTATATGCCATTGTGCCAACGGTCCCTTTACAGGTGATCAGCAAGTCGCCCATATGTGAAACAGATGTCGGTGAGCTTGTCCAACGATTAACCAAAACGATGCCCTTTGAAAAATTGCTCGCACCTGTAATATACGGGATACCTTTTGGAGAAGCGTGATACCTTTCAGGTAAAAGATCTTGTCCAGACTGAAGAATAATTAAATAACCGAGGCGACACCAGGCCCATGAATCCGGTATATCGAATGGTAATTCCTCACTGATTTCAATCTCCTTCCCGCCTACTTTCTCATAGTACTTGTTATCCTCGCCTTTAAAAATGGTTGATTCGACTATATCCTTTATTTTGATTTTGCCTTCTTTAAGCAATCGGAACTTTTCTTCATTTATTCTCTGTAGCAGTGTAGCCACAGGTTCCTCTATTTCATTTTGCGAAACAAGGTGTCCCTGAATAGCCTCTTGCAGGATAGATTTCTTCACACGATTAGTAATTTCCGCGTTGAGAGAATCTAAGCGCTCTTGGCTCTTTTCGTATTTCTCTATCATAGGCATGACATGGTCAATTGCTTGAGCAATACGGTTTTGCTCTTGAGCAGAAGGGATCGGAACAAGAATATTATGAATTGCTCCTGAAGATAGCCCCTGAATCCCAATTCCTTTCCCTCCAATATTCCCGATTCCCTTGTACAGCAAAAATATGTAATAGAAAAATCGCGTACAGAGAGGATAGTAGGCTCTCAGTCTATGAATATGATTCTGAATACAGATATGCTGATCACTCATCCAAATTGCTGCACGCCCGATGTCTCCTCCTTCACATACAAGAAGATCACCTTTATTTACTGTGCATTTCTCGATTTCAGCATCGTTGAAATACATTTGACGAATTGAACCGAGTTCAAATCTATCCCAGTAAAGATTCGAGGTAGTGATATAAGGAAGAAGGGTTCCAGAACGTTGGGCGCCATTTAATGCCTTCCCTGTATTGTGGGCGAAAAGGAAACCTAACCTTGCCCATTCCCATCCAGAAGGCACCTCAAACGGGATTTCGTCATCGATGCAGACAACCCTCCCATCCGGGAACTTCTCATAATGAGAACTACAGAGTCAACTGAGAATACTTCTTGGTGATTCTAACCTGTTCACCCTCAGGTGGAATAGGGACAAGACATTGCATCAGTTTCTGGCGTGAGAGATTATAAAACGCCTGCCCAGATTTATTTGTGATACTTATGCAGTACTTCTTGTAATACGAAGATTGGAAAAATAGATTGAGGTATTGTAAGAGAGCATTATCTGTGATAACGGGTTTTATCATCAAGACGAAACCTCCAACAACAATATCATTATGGTCTTCCTGAATCAAAGCCGTTTTAGCCATACGCTCTATTGAAGTGACTGCGGGTGTGATAAATGTCCCACGCTTGAGCAGGAGAGACTCCTTTACGTATTTCTTTGAAATAATAATGTCATCATCCTTGACAGACCATCTTCCCTCTTCAATATTCCCTCCTCGTAAAACACGAATGAGGGGCTGTGCCTTGTCTGTTAAACAATCCTTGCTATATGCAAGTCCTGCCTCGTTAGTTACTATGTTGCCAAGACGTACCCACGCCCATGAATTAGGAATGTCAAAGGGAATTTCATCGCTGACATCCAACGATTTACCGTCTACTTTCTCATAGTACTTGTTATCCTCGCCTTTGAATATAACCGAGTCTATTATGTCCTTCTTCTTTAACTTGCCATCTTTCAAGAGCTTCTGCTTTTCTACCCTAATTCTTTCCAAAAGAGAGTTCGCTGGCTCATCTGATGGAACCTGCGATACGAGCTTGCCTTGAATGGCCTCTTGCAGAACGGATTTTCGCAAACGATCCTTAATATCAGAATTGATGTCATCGAGTTGTTTCTGCGAATTACCATAACGGATTACCAAGGGAATAATTGCATCGACCTCATTGACAATTCTGATTTGTTCAGCCTTGGGAGGGATTGGCATAAGAGCAGCATTGCCTTGTTTGCTTCCAAGTCTGGGCATTTTTACCCCATAGGCATCGCTCATAGCATACTCAACAAAGAAAGGACTCATCAAGTATAGTTGAGCGTAACGATTAAAGATATAGCCAAAATCGAAAGAAAGAATCTCCGTAGTACAGTATCCCGCTTCATCAGCAATAATCACTTTGTTCAGATACGGACGAAGTTTACTATACAAGACATCTCCTTTCGAGAAAGGATGCTTGTCGCTTTTGGACTTTAAGTCACGCATCCGTTTCTTCTGCAGCAGTTTCCCAGTATCCTTCTCAATATCCTCTAAATCAAGAAGCCATGCATCATCACTGATGACGGATGAACTTACCGAACCACTCTTACTAAAGTCAACAATAGAACCTAAACGTATCCATTCCCAGTTCTGAGGCACTTCAAACGGTATTTCATCATCGATGCAGACAACCCTCCCATCCGGGAACTTCTCATAATGAGAATTTCACCCACAGGCACGCCATTATACATTATTAAGACACAGCAATTCATGTTTAACTCTTAATCAATGCATTATGGCAAATGACTTTACACTATTTCTCCGTCAGGAGAACATGTCCGACAACACTATCTCGGCGTACACCTTCGCAGTAAAGGATTTCTTTGCTCACCAGAAGGAGCTTAATAAGCGGAACCTGCTTGCCCATAAGAATTACCTGATGGAGAATTTCAAGCCCAAGACAGTTAACCTTCGCATTCAGGCCCTCAACAAGTACCTGGAATTCACCAAGCACCCCCGGCTGAAGCTGAAATCTGTGAAGGTACAGCAGCGCTCCTATCTGGAGAACGTCATCAGCAATGCTGACTACACTTTCCTGAAGAACAAGCTCAAGAAGGAACCAAACCTTGAATGGTACTTTGTCGTGCGGTATCTGGCGGCCACAGGTGCCCGCGTAAGTGAGTTGGTGCAGATCAAGATCGAGCACGTCAACGTGGGCTACTTCGACATATACGCCAAGGGTGGCAAGTATCGGCGAATCTTTATCCCAAAGAAGCTCAGGGAAGAATCAGAGGCGTGGATCCAGGAAACCGGTCGAAGCTCCGGATATCTCTTCCTGAACCGTTTCGGAGAGAGAATCACCACCAGAGGCATTTCGCAGCAGCTGAAGAATTATGCCCAGAAGTACAAAATGAATCCCCTTGTAGTATATCCGCATTCATTTAGGCACCGTTTTGCGAAGAACTTTCTAGAAAAGTATAATGATATTGCTCTATTGGCAGACCTATTGGGGCACGAAAGTATAGAGACGACAAGAATCTATCTTCGAAAAAGTAGCCTAGAACAACAAACTATCGTCGACAAGGTGGTCACCTGGTAAGGGAACGACTCTCTGTCATCCTTCACCGAAAGTTGCTCATCTGCGAGCAACTTTTATTGATACATTTTCAGCAATTCCGCACCTAAGTAACCCCCTTTATCTTTTCTTTTCATCGATATTAAGAATGCAGGCTGTAGGGAAGAAAAACCGCACTAGCCTGCATTCTCTTTATGATTTCGTTCTTATGACCAGGGGGATACTTTGCATCGGAACAGGGGGTCCCACTTACAAGAGAACGAGGTGACTACTTTGCTTCGGAATTTCCAGATAATCACTATCTTTGAGTCAATAAACTGGACTTGATATGAGTAAAAAAGCAAATGCCATTTTAATGATCTGTATTTGGGGGTTATTTACTTTTGCCAAGTACTATGATCTTCTTTCTGATAAGGTATTCAAGCCAGATGCCTTTGATTGGTTTGTTCTTATTGGAGGTCCTATTCTCATTATTCTTGAAGGTCTAATCTTGTGGAAAGCCCTCAAAGAAGAAAAAAACAAGTAATTCTTCTTTGATTGTCTCCTTAAAACCTCTCCACAGAACCTACCAAATAGGGTCTTGTCACACTTTGGTGCATTTTTGGTGCATTTTTGGGGACCACAAAAACAAGAAAAACCCCCTCTGAGTGCATTCAGAAGGGGTTTTGCCAAAATAATGGCGGAGAGGACGAGAATCGTAAATCTAGTCCAGTCCCCTCTAGAAGGCTCTGGAAGGCGTTTATAATCAATGATATTTTTTAGACGCATGTGTTGGAATATTCAGAAATTTGTCACACTTTTGTCACACTTTGTGATTTCGAATGTGAACGAATTATGAACCTCAAGTATCGAATTGCCTTCAAACTCCGCCCCTACGGGAAGACCAAAACCGCTTATCAGATCCAGCAGCATGTTACCTTCAACAGCCTCCGTCTGATTACCTCTACCGGTTGTCAGATAGAAGACCTTTCTGCCTGGGACGAGGAGAACCAACTTGTCAAATCAAGCTATAAGGGCCCGCGAGGAGAGACTGCACTCAAGATCAACACTACGCTCCGGAATTGTCGGGAGCAGATGGAATCGACCTTCAAGTTTTTCGAGGGGAACGACATCATTCCGACCAAGCAACAGGTTCAGGAAAGGTACGAGGCCCGTTTGCACGGCACTGTTCCTCAGCGACCGGCTCCGGAGCCGAAGAAGGAGCGCAAGCCAAAAGAGCCAGACTTCTTCAAGACCTATGATATGTTCCTGAAAGAATGCGGTGAAAAGAACGCTTGGACGGAAGCCACCTTCGAGAAGATGGAGGCGATGCGCGTCGATCTGACCACCTTCAAGAAGAACATCAAGTTCTCCGATCTGACGGAGGCTACCCTGACGGAGTTTGTCGCATATATGCGCGACAGCAAGAAGCTTCGCACTCCCCGGAAAAAGAAGGGAGAAAGAGATGATTATGATCAGGAGGATCTAGTTGGCCTGAAGAACTCCACCATCGAGAAGAAACTGGGCTACCTCCGCTGGTTCCTGAACTGGGCGACCGACCGGGGCTACAACACCAACCTGGACTATAAGATATTTCACCCGACCCTGAAGATGACGCAGCGGAAGGTTATTTACCTCACCAAGGAGGAAATCGCTCGCGTCCGCGACCTGGAGCTCTCGGAGGCCCAGGCCTACCTGGATCCCATCCGGGATATCTTCCTGTTCTGCTGCTTCTCCGGCCTCCGTCACTCCGACGTCAATAACCTTCGTCGCAGCGACATTAAGGGCGACCACATCGAGGTCACGACCGTCAAGACAGCGGACAGCATCTCCATCGAACTGAACAAGGTTACCAGGGATATTCTGGAGAAATACAAGGACACCCCCTTCAAGGACAACAAGGCCCTGCCGAACTACACGAATCAGGCGATGAACCGCGACATCAAAGAGCTGTGCAAGCTCGCCGGCATCAATGAGGAAATCCGCGTCACCACCTACAAAGGCAACGTACGCACCGACAAGATCCAGCCCAAGTGGGAACTCGTCGGCACCCACACCGGTCGCCGCACCTTCATCGTCAACGCCCTATCCCTCGGCATCACCCCGAACATCGTGATGAAATGGACCGGCCACTCCGATTACAAGGCCATGAAGCCCTACATCGACATCGTGGATTCCATCAAGGCGAGCTCGATGACGAAGTTTGATGGGTTGATTTAGTATTATTTGTTTTAATATCTGGAATTATGCTCCGGAAACATTATGCTTGCAGAGCATAATACTTGCGGTTAGACCTATTTACGGACTCGCTCCAAAAGAGCTATTGCCGATATAATTCACTTTTCCAAAAGTGTTTTTTCATACAAATTTCACTTTTCCAAAAGTGTTTTCTAGTATCATTTTCGCTTTTCCAAAAGTGACAATCGTTCTCGGACCACATAGTGAGTGAAGACAAATTCCCGAAAATGAGGTTTTTTGCCCCTTTTTTATGCCGAAAATGTGATTGTTGCGGATTGCTGATAAAAATAGACCGACATCTTCTCAAAATGTCATAGATAATGTCGGAGAAATGTCATAGATAATGTCGGAGAAAATACAGTTGTCGAGTCAGACAGACAGCAGCGACATCTCCCTCGGACTCCGTTCGGGGAATCTCTTTTCCTCCACGTAACTATCTGACGTACAGGAGCTCCACAAAATCCTCAAAATCTTTTTGGCTGTTTTTCTCAATATCCTCAAAATGTTGATATGGTTAGCTGCCAAAAAACGCGGAAAGGTGTATATCCTCTTAGTTGAAAAACTTAGGATTCGTGATTGCTCTGTCGTTATTTAATTCTTTTACAGCGACTTAGTGAATTTGTGGAAACCTTTTGGAAATTCATCATTGAAGGTGATCCTGTTCCCGAAAATGTGATTCGTTCGTTCTTTATAACATTCAAAGTATCACCCCGGGATGTTTCAAAGTCTCAATTTGATACTTTGAATAGCTCTTTGGAAGAATTGGCTGTGCTCAAAACTGTCGGAGAGAATCCCCCACATGACGTCCTCTGACCTGTCCGGGGACGTTTCTTGTTGGGAAATGAAACAGAAGCAATAAACTGTAATAAGATAGTGATTGATGCTAATATTTGAATTTTAACTATAATTAATTACATTTGCATCGGAAAAGACTGATGCAATATGGACTTGAAGAAGTATTCGAACACACAGATTCTGCAAATGCTCGGGCTGCGGTTCAAGGATTATAGGCTGATGATGAACCTTTCCCAGGGAGACTTGGCCAAGGCTGCGGGTGTTTCCGTCTCCACCGTCCATAAGTTCGAGACGGGCACGATCACGAATATGAACGTCACCAACCTGATGGCTCTGCTCCGGCCGGTCGGCCTACTGGACAGGTTAGACGACCTGATTCCGGAGCAGCCCTCGAATCCATATCTGGCAGGCCCGGAGCATCAGCAACAAAGAGTAAGGAGGAAGAACAATGGCTAGGAATATAGACAGCGGCCGGTTGAGCGTCATGCTCTGGGGCCAGGAGATCGGACAGCTTTGCTGGAACCTCGCGAAGGAGAATTCGTTTTTTTTCTTTTCGCCCAGTTATCTTTCATCGGGGCTCGACATCGCACCGCTGACCGCATCATCGAAGAGCCCCGCGGCCCGTTTCGCCATCTATGGCAACACGGACTCCGCAAAGTATCAGAAACTCCCCCCGTTCATTGCAGACTCGCTCCCGGACGACTGGGGGAATACCCTCTTTGACCAGTGGTTCGCGGAACATCACTACCACGAGAAAGACAAGACCCCCCTGGCGAAACTCTCCTTCGTCGGGAGTCGCGCCATGGGTGCACTCGAGTTCGTCCCATGTAGCGAGGATGCCTTCAGTCCGAACGAGAAGCTGATGATCCCGAAACTGTACGACTTGGCGAAGAAGATTGAGCAGGACCGCGAGCATGCGATCATTTCCCCGGAAGAGACACTTACGCAGAAGGCCCTGATGGCCGTCGGAACATCCGCCGGTGGACGCTTCAAGAAGGCTATCATCGCGATGGACGAAGGTGGAAACATCTTCTCCGGCCAGACCTCGGCAAGAGGTGACAGGAAGTATTACATCCTCAAGTTCAATACCCCCGAGTTCTGCCTTTCCGAGATCGAGAAGACCTGGTACGAACTGGCCACCCGGGCCGGGATCACGATGATGCCCTCCCGCCTGATCGAGGTGGAAGGCATCAGTCATTTCCTGACTGAGCGTTTCGACCGCCGTGCCAGTGAGAAGGTGTTCACCCAGACGCTGGCGGCTGTCAATCCGGAGGCTTATTGCTACGAGGATCTCTTCTCTACCTGCAGGCAACTCTCCATTCCCCAGGATGAATTGAACGAGCTCTATCTGCGGATGGTGTTCAACATCCTCTCCAACAACACTGACGACCACGCCAAGAACTTCTCCTTCATCATGGAGAAGAACGGCTCCTGGCACCTCTCTCCTGCATACGACCTCTGCTTCATCTTGAAGACGGCAGCGACTCCAGAGAGGCGTCACGAATTCTCCGTGAGGGGGAAGTTCGAGGATATAACCACTGCGGACCTGCTGGCCTTTGCTGTCCAGAACGACATCAAGAATCCAGCGAAGTACATTGACAAGGTGAAGGAAGCGCTCAAGGACTTTCGGCCCCTTGCTTCCGCGAACGGTGTCGCTCCGCTCTTTATCGACATCATAGAGTCACGGCTGCGAGAACTCTCTCCGGATGTCTTTGAACCGGCTGTCGCCACTTCGGATCTGATCCGGTTCGAGATGGCCGACTCGGGGAACATCCACCTTTACGCGATGATCGACGGCCAGGAAAAGAGGCGTGTCTTTACGAAGAAAAGCGAACAGTATGAGGCCGTTCTGGGTGCCATGAAGAGACCTCTTTCGAGAGAGGATAAGGAAGAAATTCTGGAAAGGTACTTCAACTCTTAATCTGATTCCCTAATGGCGCTCTTGTCTGTGATGACCTTCCTGAACACGAACATCTCATCGTCCTTGCTCCAGTTGCCCTCCTCTTCCTCGGGGACGGCTGGGCCGTGCTGATATTTGTTCCAGAACTCGACGATATGGAAGCCGCAGCGGTTCACGTAAAAGTGGATGTTGCGCTTCTCGAAATATGGCGTGATGGTCTCCCAGACCTTGATCTCCGGATGCTTTGCTCCCACCGCCTTCCAGGCGGCCTGGCCAATGCCCTTGCTGTGGACCTCCGGCAGCACGAAAAGCAGCTCCAGCTCGCCCTTGGCCGCCGCCTTGTCTATGCGCAGGACAACGCCGCCCACCTTCTCCCCGTCAAGTAAGATTCGGTAAGCCTCGGCATTCTCCCCGTCGATGGAATCCTCGATGGTCTTGCGGGAGATGACCTCTTCGCCTTCTTCGCAACGTTCGTCCCTCATCCCAAACTCCTGCTGGGCGCCATGCTTGAACGCCCACTGGTTGTCCTGGATGAATTGCTCCCGGTCATCGGGTTGCAAGGGAATGAGTATGACATCAGGCAGTCTCATTTACACCGTAAAATTGGAATTTATCGGACTGATTTCGTTGCATCATGCGGAGCCAGGGCATCTCTATTAGCCAGCGCCCAATCAATGATTCCGTTCAAAGCCGGCTGGAAGGATTCTCCAAGCTCGGTCAGCCGATACTCCACCCTGGGCGGCACTTC